>OIYV01000031.1_pt1 | contig 111005 bp, 118 predicted proteins | sample 1588251 | NCBI WGS metagenome assembly OIYV01 (sample SAMN03283282) | human gut metagenome | biome: human-associated habitat; material: feces | host: Homo sapiens | place: Peru | collected 2012
ATACCTTGATTCCAAGCAGCATCAGCAGCCATTCTCTGTCTTGCAGCATCCATCTTCATCTGTGCTCTAAGCTGTCTGTTATTGTTTGCTATCTGAGCATTGGTAGCTGATACTTGATTTGCAGCATTAGCATTATACATATCTGTACCTCTGTTAAACTCTGCTACTCTCTGTCTCTGTGCATCATTATATTCCAAAGCTTTCCTATAAAGCTCACCGTCTGCTATCTGACTGTTGTAGCCATTTGCAAGCAATCCTGCCATCTTAGTTCCCATTGGAGAAGCATTGTTAAGAATAGCTCTGTCTGTAGCTCTACTATTAGCATCCATCCTATTCTGCTCATACCATATATCCATTGGTCTATACTTAAGACGATTACCAATAAACTGAGCATGTGCCAATGCTGGACTTCCATTTGCTATCTCCAATGCAGCATCCATTCCTGAATAGTCTGGTTTTCCTATACCTAAGGCTTGCATCCCAAGACCTATTGCTGGTCCTAATAGTCCTGCTGTCCTTCCCCATGTTGGTTTATGTACTGGCTCATATTCCTCATCTTCTACCTTACCTTTCTTATCAGGAGTAACCACTGAGTCTACAGGTCTTTTATAGTAGTTATACTCATAATCACTATCAGCATCCTGCCACTTATAGCTTCCTGTACCATTCCATCCCTCTGGCACATCTCCTATAATCTCATCTACTGTACCATCATCATTCACTACAAAGTTTCCTGACATCTTGTTTCTCAACATCTCATTAGGTGTCTTCCAATATGTTCCAGGATGAGTATTCCTAACACCAGTTCCATTAGGGTCTTCAAAGATAGTTTGATAATCCCTCTTTACATCTTTCAGCCAACCATTGTTATCAACATATCTTGCTGCATATTGTTTTGCTGCTTCTGGTGCATCTTTACTATTAAGTATCTGCTGCAAGTAGAACAGTCTGTTTTCTTCATTTTCTTTCAGCCAGTTTGAGCCTCTTTTATAAGCATCTGTCTGTGATAGAGCTTTGCCTATCTCCTCTGACTTCATGCCTTTTTTCACAAGACCCTTCTTTACTGCTTCCTTCCAAGCTGCATCTGTACTGCCATTCCAAGCATCATAGTCTTCTTTTCCCCAACCTCCATGTGTAAAATCAAAAGTCAACTTTCCATTCTTTGTTGGAATATAAGCACCAAAGTCATATCCTCTTGAAAGAGCATCTCCCAACATTGGATTATCTTTTCCTAAAGCATCTATAAATGACTTATTCTTTAGTATATTTTTCCAATCATCTATCTTTCCTATATTATGCTTTTCTGCCCATTTGTCAAACTCTCTGTCTGTAGGTGTTTTTAAGAGGTTGTATATCTTCCTCTTCATATCTCCTCCATTATCAAATCTGTTCATCTTTCCTCCACAAGCATTTATCTGTTCCATATTTCCTTCTTCCACATTAGGCTCTTCTTCTATCTGCTCACCATTATCCTGCTGTCCTTGAAGCTGCTCTTCCTGCTGTGCATTCTGAAGCTGCTCTTCATTCTGCATTTGCTGTGCTTCCTGAGCTTGCTGTTCCTGCATAGCTACTTGTTGCATTATTGCCTGCTGTTGCTCTGGTGGTAACTGTTCAAAGGCATCCTGTATTTCTTCTCCCTTTTGCCTCTCCTGCTCATCTGCAAGGTTATGAAGTTGTTTCTTTAGTCCATTCTGTGATATAGGGTCATTTGGTCTCTCAAGACTTTCCTTCTCAAGTTTCTTCGACAAGTCTGCATAACTAATATCTGCATTCTTTCCTATATGGAATTTCTTCTTTGTCTTTGCATCAGCCTTTATTCTCTTACTAAACACATAATCATCAAATATGGTCTCTCCTTCTTCTACAAGATTTGGCTGACCATTCTCTCTGCTTATACCTACTTGCACACCATCATAAGGATTCTCTTCATGTGAACCCCCTGCATCTATATGTGCCAATCCATTACTAAAATCTCCTCCATTAGTCTGCATATCTCCTCCTAAAGCAAAAGTACTGAGTGGTGTCACTGGAAGATTTCCAAACACATTGGTTGCTATTTTATTCTTTGCTTCTGCTGCCTTATTCTTAGTCACAAGATAGTTTGACATAAAGTCATAGTCTATTGCTCCAGTGCCCAAGCTTGGCATTCCTCCAAGTGGACCACCAAAAGCAGCATAGTTTGCAAGCATTGTATCCATTTGTGTCTCTGCTATATTATCAATATTGTTATCTACACTTCTATTTGCCCATGACTCTGCATTTGCTCTCTCTGCTCTAAGGGCGGCATTCTTCCTCCTTGCCTTGCCTTTCTTAAAGAGTCCTCCTTTATAAGCATTCTGCACATTAGCCACAGCATTTGGACCTTGTATATCATCAAAAGTTGAAGCATCTGATACAAAGCTATTCAGATAGTTGGTACCTTCATTGGCTGCCTGAAGTTTCTTTTGATCTGTCTTCATACCAAAAAGAGCATTTATACCTCCACCAATAATACCTGTTCCTATCTTCACTGCACCACCTATTAAAGGATTGACAGTACTGATAGCACTTCCAACAGCACTACCTATACCACTCACTGCATTACCAGCACCAGAATTAAGTCCACCACTTATAATTCTATTAGCAGCACCGCCTACAACATCACCTAATGCACCTACAACATTACCTATCTTACCTGCTCCACCTAATTTACCTACAGGTACATCTACATGCTTAGGTAACCAGCTTGACATCTGTGAACTTGTTATTTTTGATGGGTCTATTGTTTTATTTAGACTTCCAAAACTTCCTGCATCAACATTATTTAAGTAGCTGAAGTCCAGACCATCAAAGATATTCTGATGTTCTCTATCTATACCTTGAGCAAACAATGGTTGATTCCATTTGTTCACTTTATATAATTTGTTTCTTTTTCTCATATTAGTAATATGTTTATTGCAAAGATACTTTTTTACACTCATTATAACCTCTCCCTTATCCTTATAATAAAAAAAGGTAAGAGAATCACTAAGATTCCCTTACCTCTCTATCAAAGGCTTAGTAAGGCTTAGGTAGGCTCAGTGAGGCTTGGTATTCTATCCTACCCCTACCCAAAGTATGTCACCATAATATCATGCACCTCTACCTTACTTGTTGCCACATTTTTTGTCAGCTTTATGTATACCCAAGGATTCCTTATTCTATCCAAGGGTCTTGCCTTAAACCTCTTTATTCCCATCAAGGACTCTGTAGCATTGTTTACAGTTGCATTGTCCCTCGGAATATCACACCTCCATATTCTGAACTTCCTGTTAAGTGAAGCATTACCATCCTTATTTCCATGAGTAAATCTGTCATGACCATCTCTATCACTAAGATTAAGTATTCCATGTTGATACTCATTCCATGCTTCTACAGTGTCAAAGGGTAAAGATGGTTTAAACTTACCATTACTATCATAAACTCCTTCTCCTTCTACACAAGCTCTGAACTCCAAGTTGGTAAACATCTTATCTATCTGTGGTTCTTGATTAGCTACAAGAGTCATTGAATAGGATTTATTTTTATCAAAGAAATTACAGTACTTTCCTGCTTGGTGTTGCCATAGATTAAGACTTTTCACCCATATTCCAATATCATCAAGATTAATAAAGTATGGTGTTCCACCATAATCATAGAATGAAACGAAGCAATTAAACTTCTCTGAATAAGCTAATGCTGTTTTTCCATTAATGAATAACACATCTTGATTCAACTTATCATAGTAAGTTACAAAAGAATTGAATGTATTAGGTGTCCATTCTACATCTGTTGACGGAATATTCTGTTTTGCCCAAGCATTAAAGCCTTTTGCTGTACTCAGATTATTCAACTGACCATTAAACAGATATATGCTCTTCTCATTACTGTCCATAAAGTATATGCCCAAAGGTGTCTGCACCATAGACCACTTGTTTGAACAACCTACTGTATCTGAGTAATACCTCTTACCCTGTACCTTCTGTGAATTTGCTATCTCAATAGGCACTCCCTCTGTAGTAGAAATCTGTGTATTCTCATTATACAGTATCTGTGATATACCACTGTCTTGGAATGAAAGCAACTGGTTATTAAGCCTTATAAGCTTGTTTATCTTTCCTTTGTCTCCATCCATCTCCAAGGTATTAGCCATAGTGATGTTTGTCCACAAGTCTACATCTGCTCCATTCTGTTTGGTTTTAGTCCAAGTCACTGTATTTGGAAATACTGTATTCTTATAGTTATCTTCATCCATTATCTTATATGAGAAGAAGTTATCCATCTGTGAGTACACTGGATTTATAAGATTGAAGTTTTGAGGTGTCATATTAAGATTACTTACTTGCCCTCTGTTCTTATCATACCTTCCATCTATATTTACCCTTGTCTCTACCATAAAGGATGCTATTTCTACTACCTGATTCCTATCCTCAGAACTGAAAGGATAGGTTTTCAAGCATTCATACCTCTGGAAATATGTATCTCCCCATTTATATTGCAAGTCTATACCTCCAGTATTATCATTAAGAGAAACAGAGGGTCCACAAGGAATCCATGTAGCTGCTTGTAAAGCCTCATTTGATGCTCCTCCAAAGATTATATCTTTATCATAAGCTTTATAAACCTCGATAATAGGAGTTTGTCCTAAGGTTGAAAAGGAAGCTGCGGTATAAATATTTGCTACTAAGTGTGGAGTAGATTTATATTTTATACTCACTCCCTCTCTCCATTGAGACACGCCTCTTGCATGATCACCTATATCTTTACCTTTACTTTCTTTATCTCTATCCCAAATCCAGGTATTGTTGTTTGATTTTAATTCCCATATACCACTTTCTGAACTTGTATCATTTGGGTTTTTAAGAGACAATCTATAATAACATTTTGTTTTATAGGTAGTGTCTACTGTTTTTCTCCAAGGATTTCCTACAAAATAATAAGGAGAAGGCTCACTTGGAACAACCATAGTATCAACATTGCCTTGATATGTCTTTCCATTAACCTTTATTACAGAGAGAGTATCAGAATTAAATAACTGAATGTCAGTACTACTACTTCCTATTATAGTACTATCTCCAATAGCATAATAAGTAGTTGCAGAACCAAGTCTGTAATTACTTATTTTCTTTTTCAAGAGTTGGGCACTCCTACCGTCTCTTGCAACATCATTATTCAAAGAACCATTCTTATGCCACATATAGACAGGATAGTCTATAGGAGGACTACTGGTATTATAAGCCCAATACCATCCTTTATCATCTACATCATCTACTATATAATCATTATAAAAGAGTCCTGAAATAAGAGCACCATATCCTGGAGCCACAATACTTCTATGAACAAATCCAGCAGCATCTGAACCTATTGTAGGAGTAGATGTCTGAATACTTATATCTCCATAAGTCTTCTCAAATAAAGTATATCCTACAATACTTAAATTATAACCTTTAAAATCTGTATGACTTATATAATCATCAAATTCTATATCTGGAGAGTTTAAAGTTATGAAATAATGGTCTATAAAGTATGAATCATTTTGATTAAAAGTACCCATAATCTCAGTACTTGAAAGATATGGAGAAATTACTGTAGAACTCATATTTGAATCCTTAACAAATTGATTTCTATACTGTGATTTAAGAGAATAGTCTGTAGAGACATATCCTCCACCAGTATAACCATCTCCCTCCGTATTTTTGGTATTTGGAATATTCCAATCAGTGTTATTAATCTCATTAATAATATTAGAGGAGTATTTAGTTCTAAATAACCATGATGAAACAGCATATAGATTATTCTTTCTATCTACTTCCCTATACATTGTAGGACATCCTATTCCTTGACATAAGATAGTCCTATCTTGAGTTCTTGGTATTGCAAATACTGGTCTTACTTTTTTATAACCTTGAGTAGATAAACCACTGATAATACTAGCATCAATGTGATAAACAAATTCTGGAACCTGTATCATATCCCCTGAAGAACTCATTGAAGGAAGCACATTACATTGCTTGTCTCCTATCCAACAAGGCTCTGACCATTTACCATTTTTATACTGAAACTGTACACCCAATCTATAATATTCTCTGGATTTAAAACAAGCTGCTCCTTGATAATTGCCTTCTGTATCAAGAGTATTATAATAAGTGAAAGGGGATTTAGAAGCTAATTTAAAATATCTTGTTCCTGTTGTTGCTTCAACCATACTATTAGCTAAAGGACTTTGTGAGCTAATTGAATTTGTTCCAAATATACGATTCTTTATATTAAGAACTGGTCTCTTCACCATAATATTTCCTAAAAATAGTGCCCCATCTTTCTGCTCTATAGTCTTAGCTGCAATCTCTTCTCCACCCTTATATAAGAGTTCTGTAGGGTCTACTGTCTCACCACTGGTTCCATTGTCTATATAGGTTAAGCTTGATGTACTTTCCTTTATCTCCAAATCCTGTATTCTCTTAACCAATGGAGTACCGTCTTTTGATGTTCTGAGGATTGAATAAATCCTCATATAATCAAAGTTATTGTCTATATTGGTTACCTTAATCTTAAAGCAGTTTGCTATCTTCTCCTCTGGACTTCCTGCTCTGTTGATATAAGAGATATATTGCAAGGGTGTTGTATAGAATACATTACTCTCCTGACCATACTTATTATAGTATGTAAAGGCGTACTGTATTACTCCAGGAGGAAACTCTCCTGCACCATACATCTTACTAACAGATACAGTCTCTCTTAAAGCTAACTCTGGTACAAAATCAAAGGATGAATCCTTATACTTTACTGTCTTAGAATCCATAACAGGAGCTATATTGATTACCCTTGGCTGATTCAACCCATCTGTCCAATACACCTTCTGAATATTCTCTGATTCATAAGATACTACTGTCTCTATTGGGTAATTAGGACTGAATCCTAATGAGCCTCTATAAAGAATCTTACCTTGCAAAGTATAAGCACTATCCTTTGATTTCTCAAAGACATATATATGATCACTGGAAGTAAACAATACTAACTTATGATTAAGAACAGCTGTACCTATGGGTATTCCATTAATCATATCAGTAAAGTTTTCTTCATATTTTGGCGTAAGCCAAGGCTTTATATCTATATGAAGAGTTAACTTCTTTGGTCCTTTTTCATTTATCCAAGACATCATTGTATTACCTTCATTGGTAGCAAGTCTTATGTTAAGGTTCTCAAAAGCAAACTCTGGATTAAAAGCTGATACTGACATGTCTTTGTTCATGCCTTTTGTCTTCCAATTAATATATTTCTTTGCCATATTAATATCTCCTCCTATATTCTCTATCTCCTAAGTTCTTGAATCCATTGTCAAAGTATGTCACTGGTTTTATCAGTGTATTAAGGTATCTTGTGATACTCTCCATTTCTGACACTGATGGTGTTGTCATCTCACTCTGTAGCAAGTGTGCTGCCCAAGCATATTCTGTTTGTGCATTGCTCAATACTCCTGCTGACATATTATTTGTATCAAATCTTACAGTGAACACCTTTACTTTGATATATGCCTCAAGTGCATTGAGATAGGTTTCATTGTCTATCAACAATGGAAAACCATCTTCATCTACAGGTATTGCCTTATACGCCACTTCCACTCTTCCTGCTGGAAATGATGTGAATATAACTCTGCCTTGTGTCTTGAATGACATTTCTTCTGCACATACCTTTCTTGGTGGTATATACCCATGCTGAACATTATTCAGTAAGTCCTTAGGTCCTCTGTCTTCTTTTAGCTTAGGCTCCAAACCTCTTGCAAAATTATCTGTCATTGCTCTCAGACAAATACCTGTATCAAGGTCTTTTACCTGTATTATTGAAACAAGGTCACAAGGCAACAGTCCCCTAAAGTCTTTTATCTCTACTTCTTCTATCCTATCTTGGTATAGACTTGGATAACCATGCAGGGATATAAACCTAAGAGTGTGTCTTACTACTTGCTCAAGTGTCAAGTTTCTTAGCAATGGATGCTCTACTAAGTCCTCAAGCACTCTCCTTATATTTGTATATTGTATCTCTGTTACCATAATGTATCTGTTTTACCATTGTTAATACTTTCTACTAATGCTCGTTTTATAAATCTGTTTACCTCAAACTCATAGAAGACTTGGTTCTCATATATGGCATGATATTTATTGTATTTTATATGATATATGTACTTTGGTTCATGTCTCAAAAGTGTCTTGTTTTTCCTTGCCTCCTCATCCTTATACCATAATCTTATTGTCTTGTCCCAATTTATAGGATAGCCTATCTTCAGCTTTCCATCCACTATCTTCACCTCTGGCTTGTATTTCCTCAATTCAAGTTCTCCCATACCATGTGGAAACTTTACAGTGTTTCCCTTGACTATCTCTTTAGCCAACAGGTCATTTACACCTCTGACAATACTATAGAACTCATGCTCCTTCAAGGGTCTTCCTATATCATACCAGCCTTTCTTTCTTATATGCTTATAGGCATCATATACTCCCCATGAATTTCTTATCTTTATCTTCTTTGGAACATCTGTCTTTATAAGCTTGGCTCTAAACTCCTTATAGTCCATTTTTAACTCTGTTTTGTTGCTAACTTCGACATATCATCACTTGCATTATTAGCTTGGTCTACAGGCTTATACATGCTTCCTACAAGTTCCTTTACCACAAGTTCTGTCAAAGTTGGTACCAGATAATCCCTTATTGGAAACTCTCTCTCCATTATATCACATATTGTATCATCCCCTTCACATTTATAATTCTCTATCTTATCAAAATCCTCAAATATTGCACTCATCCTTAATTTCTTAAGATTCAGGAATTGAGGATTCACACTTTTAAGATATAAATGTAGGTCTGCTCCCAATGATACATATATTATATTTCTCAAGAACTTGTTTGTACCTATATACCTCATCTTGTCTCTTGGTACATAGCTTATATTTATTCCTTGATAAAAGTCCATAGGGTATACTCTTGGCATGTTTCCTTCAAGAAGTTTTGGTATCCTCTTCTCTGTCCTAAGATAATACCCTCCTGTACATGGACTTCCATCCATTGCTGGTACCTTTTCTAAGTTCAGACATATCTGCTGATACTCAAACTCTGAGGCTATATCTGTAGATGTCTTCAGCTTCTCCTGCTCCTTCTTTATCAGAAAGCTCCTGTACTTCTTCAACAGAAACAATACATGGTCTTCATTGAAGAATGAATCATCTGAAGTATATGCCTTTGCCAAGTCCAGCACCATATATACAATTTCCTTTACTAACATATCCCTTCTTATTTTTATATAGAATCACTACTGTCCCGTTAAAGTGGACTAATCGCTCTTTGAATTAATTGAAATACAGTCTTTTGCAAGAGATTTCAAGGGTGCGATGATTTGATTTTGTACTTTTGCAGTTATCTATAACACTGCACGATGAACAAAGACAAATACGTTTTCGCCCAATTGATAGAATTTCTCGACAATAACAAGTTTCGCCATTTGGTTGACAAGTTATCGTACAACATGATTTGCAACTTAAGCGATCTACTTATGAGGTTCTTCTGATTCTAAGCATTTCTCTTATGGATAAGACACCACTCGTTGATCTCTTCGAAAGGACTGAATTCAATAATGTCAAAGAACTCGATTGTCCCCTCTTTCCGGGGTTATTTGATTAATATTTAACTGGTCCCGATTTTAACGGGACACTAATGATATAGAATTTAGTTTTATAAGCAAAAGGAGTTAAGAAGTCAGAAATTAAGAAGTTAAGTCTTTAGTTTTACTTCCATAATATTGTATTGTAACAAAAAAGCATTCGGCTTAACTCCTGACTCCTTAACTCCTGTATTCTCCTTACTCCTTAATTCCTAATTCCTTGACTTCTTATTTTTTTACTCTTCCATTACAACCACAACATCTGACTGAGTATCTGCCTCAGCTTCATGTATCATTTTTACAACTTCTGTGTCCTCAAGAGTCTTCAACCTCTGAGCCATCTCTGTCATCTCTCCTAAATGTAGTTTTCCCATTTTCAAATAATCTGGATAAGGTATTAAACAACTTGTTCCATAGATACAGTCCAATGCTTTTTCTATAAAACAATAATCTTTCTTACTCAATATGCCTCTATAGTCTTTGAATACAAAGTCTCTGTAAAAACTCAGCACCAATAGCTTCATGCTGTGACTCTTTGACATATATCCTCTCAACTCTAAAGCATGGAAATATTTAGACAATGCTTCAAACACTATTTCATCCATTGCACCCACAAGTTTTTATTATATTATTGTTATAATCATTCCCTATTACACTAAACAATTTGTTATAGAACTTGATGGCTGTTACATAATGCTCTGTCTCTATAGCTGCCTTAAAAGCATTCCACAGCAGAATGAAATCTGTAAATTCTGTAGGAATATTACAGTCTGCTACCAACTCCTTGGTATAGTCCATCACTTTCTGATAAAGCACATTCTCATCAAACACTACTCCAAGGGTTGTCTCTTCATCAAGCCTACAGGGAGTGCATTCTCCTGATGTTCCCTTACATTTTATATATACAAAGAACAATGTGTTGCTCATGTCTGCTTTATTAAAAACCATTGCCTTTGGATCTGTCTCCCATGATTTTGTCAAGTCTAATGAAGTAAGTACCAAATCTAATTCCTTGGTATTACCTTCTATTTCCTTTTTATATACATAGTCTGAGGTTGGAGTACCTGGTGCTGTTTCTGATACCTTATCTGCTGTCATTATCACCACAGAGTCTATATACATGTTCTTAAAATAGTCTGCTTTATTCACATGTGCATTAATATACAGTCTCTGTCCATCATCTGAGATTCTTAACTGATCAAATAGTATCATATCTTACTTTCTTTAAATAAAACAAAAAAGAGGAACCAGGGATACATTCCCCAATCCCTCCATAATAATATATGAAACAAAAGACTACTTATACACTTTCCTTTGCAAGAGGCTTTACAGTAAGACCTGTAGCTGTGTTAAAAGCAGCAATAATCTTATTAATCTCAACAAAGGTTTCTCCACCCTCTGACGGTACTGCAATGGTGATGTCCTTTTCTGTCCTATAGCTGTTGACACCTGTATCTGTAAAGGCATAGTGAATTTCAATCACATCATACTCCTTACTTGGATTTATCATACCCTTGGTCTCAATGTCATTAGGGAAACCTACCTTCCTATACTGGTCTCCACGCTCACCAAGAATGAAGTATTCAAGGTCTGCCATCTTCTTACCATTACCTACCTTAGTAGTGGAAGCTACTGTAGTCACAGCACCCCAAATAAGGTCAGTACCTTCATATAGAATAGTTGTTGGCATTACATCAAAGAGTACTCGCTCCTGTGCCTCTGTACCTAGTGTCCATGACTGTGGAACCTCCTCAATCTCAATACCATCAGTCTTTGCAGTAAACTTAAGATAAGGATTGCTTGTAGCAGTAGCCCTTACCTCACGCGCGAAACTGAGGTTAAGTGCTTTTACCATCTCTTCATAGAACTTTGCTGCTGTCATACCCTTAATTGCATGTACTGCTGCATCCTTGACATACTGGTCCTGAGCACCCATACCAAAGAACTGATGGAAGTTAATGCGAAGTACATAATCCTGTCCAGCAATAGGAGCACCTCCATTAATTGTTGAGTCCAACACTACCTTCACCTTCTTCATAGGTGTTGCCATAGCAGCTGCTTTAAGAACCTTGACATAATTGATGTTCTTTACTGGAATATAGTCACTCTTCAGCACTGTGTCTGGACCCTGTACCTCAAAGTATACTTCCTTCTCAATGTCACCACAGGTCTTCACCTTAAAATCTCCCATATTAGCCAGTGCTGCTGTTGCCTCTACTGACTTGTTTGCTACATACAGGTGCCTTACCTGATTCAAACTATAAACACTCATTTTTATTTACGTATTTAATTAAACATTGTCTACTTGGTAGACCTTAACTATTATTTATTGATATTATATCCTTTACTTTGCAATGCAAGCTGTACTGCTCTATCAAGTATTCTTTGATGCAATGCTTTATGTAGGATACAGTCTTGTGCTTCTGTCTTTCCTTCTATTGACAACCCATCTGATAATTTACAAAGAACAATTGGAGGAACTTTCTTTATGTACCTTATATAGTAGGCTGACACCAAATACTTGCAGATTATTTCTACATTGCCTTCTGACAAGTCAAGCCTCAATGCTCTTCTGTCATTGGCTCCTCTAAAGGGATTGTCTCTTATTACTTGGTATTCATCCTGCCTTACTGGATATACCTTCATTTTGGTTTCTGCACCACACTTACCATTGTCCACTACCACTGATTCCATTGTTATGAACCATAGATCTTCTGGAAGAGTAAAAAACCTTGACTTGCTTTCAAGACCAAGTGGTGTGCCTGAGGAATTTGTTATTGGCTTTAGATACTTCTTCTCTGCTATCAAATCTGACAAGTATCTTCTCAGCTCTTCTGTTCCTTCAAAGGTGTCTCCATAGGGATTCTTACCATTATACAGACCAAGTACTATTTCTTCCTGTGCCTTGGTCAAAAACACTGATTTTTCATATTCATCAAGTGCTATGGCTTGCTTGGAAGTCTCTTCTCCAAAATTGGGAATGAGAGCATAGCTGTTAAGCAATGTATCAAAACTGCTTGAAAACTCCTTTACTGTCATACCATCTTTGTTTATAATTACTCACTTCTCTGTCCTGCTTGCATTACTGCTTGTAGATTATCCTGCCCTGTGTTTGTCCAAGCTATTTTTGCAAGCTCTACTGCTCTCTGAAGAATCTCTTCATGAAGTATTGGGTCCAACTCACAATCCAATTTTTTAGTACCTTCACCCTCGATAGTAAGTCCATCCAGATTTGATACAATGATTGGTTGAGGTCTCCTTATATATCTGATAGTGTATTTATTAAGAGTATCAGAAGGACCTATAATAATATCAGCCTTATTAGATGTTTGGTTATTGGTAAGTCTCCATGCCTGATATTTCAAGGGTCTTTTATAAGGCTTACACATCAACCTTGAATATTCATCAAATTTAATAGGTATTACCTGTAAAATAACTGGCTTAGGTTCATTAGTTCTTGTAACCTCTACCATTTCATTAATGGCAAACATAAGTTTTTTAGGTAATGTAACACTCCTTGTGTTATCTCTTGTGTCAAAGAGAGGACTTTCAAAACTGGAACTCTTTGTCTCTACAGAAGTAAGCATAGAGAAATCCACCTGTCTTTTGGCATTACCGTCAAAGCCATCTTGTGTATTATTGCCCTTACTCTTTGGATTAAAGTAGTTCTTCAGAATTTCATCCTGTGCCTTGGTAAGAAAAACACTTTTCTCATAAGCATTTAAACCTGGGGCTTGTGGTGAGCCTATATTATTATATAGGGTCTCAAACATATTATCCATCTCTTCTGCTGACATATCTTTATAGTTTTTAGAAAGGAGTGGTAAGGAATTGTGTTTCCTTACCTAAACTCCATATATGATTAAATTTATCCTTCTTCTGCTTCCTTCAACTGTGCTTCCAACATATATTTCAGCTCCTGATGCTTAATTGAACTGAGATACTTGGCTGCATTGTTCAAGGTACTTTCTTCATTCATTTCACACAGTGGAGAACCATCCTTACGCAGATAGTAGGTATTGTTCTTTGTTCCTACAAGTCCTGCTTCTACTGCTCTCTTGACAAGTACTTTTGCTGGCAGATACTCATCTGTAATCACTGTGTAGAACTTACGTGGGTCTATCTGAATGTATTCATTGATCTTATTCTGCAAGAAACCAAGCTCTACATTAGGACTGATAGGACGCTTCTCAAGCTGCTCTATAATGGTCTTAAGAGTATCCTTGTCTTTCTTCACAGCACCATATTCTGTATAACACTCCATTGTGATGTCCATCCTACTAAGGTTCTTCTGTGCCTCTGCACCCTCTGAGATAATCACAAACTGATAAGTTGCCTTTGGTCTGTTTTCAAGCTCTTCCATTGATGGAGCTATGTAGTCCTTATTAGCAAGCAATATCTTATACTGTATATACTGCTCTGGAATACTTAGGTCAAGATAATTATCTTGCTTATGCAGCTTCACCCTGCCTATACCATTTGGATTACTGTCATCCCAGAAGTTGTTTTCTTTCTTATAGATACTGAGAGCGTTGATTTCCAATCCCATTGCCTTTTCCAAAAAGGTCTTCTCACTATCTGTAAGAACATTCTTGAACATTCCTGTCTTACTGAGCCTTGGCACTACAAAACTTCGTGTAGCATTTTCTGCCATACCTCCTGACAAAAGATGTCCCTTCCGCTGTACCATTGCTGTAGGACTTGGAACAAATCTTACTATAATACGCTCATTCCTCAAGCAATTTGCTGGTTCTTTACTATAACTTGGTACTGCCTTTTCTGCATAACTTGACTTTATCCCTGTCTCTGCTTTAGGCAACGGAATCTCTGTCTTTATTTCCTCCTGTGGTGTCACATCCAATTCCATATCCTGCATCACTGTTTCTGTGTTTGGATTGTCTTTCTTACTAACTCTTCCCATTTCTACTTCTCCTTTTATTTTGTTTTATCTGTTTTCTTTTCTTAGTCAGAGTACAGGAGGGAAACTCTGTTCCCTCACTGCCTCTTTCTATATTTTAAGCTATGATTGCTGGTATCAAGCTCATTGTCCTTGTTGGGTCAAGCACACATACACCCATAGTAGTCATCTTATGGATAGTTGCTGAATCCTCATCATGACTCATGTTTGGATTACCCATCTGACCTGTGAAAGGATTCCTCAAGCCCCACTCATAAGAAGTCATATCACCTTCCATGCCATTTACAGCACACTTGAAGATGTTAGGCTGATCCATTGTACCAATGTCAAAGATGTCATACCTGTATGAATATGCTGGACCTCCATTGGGGTGCATAATCTTATTACGCACTGGGTCATCATAACGAGAATCAACATCAATCTTTACCTTTACACCATTTGGTGCCTGGAACTCTACAAACTGGAAACCTGCTGACAAGGCATTCTCATGCAATGGTGACTGTACCTTCCTTACCATACCTACTGCATCTCCATTTACCTGGAATGCTGACCAACCACTCACTGTGTCAAGCACTGCCTTATGGAACTGAATAGCACCACGCTCACCTGTCTTGATTACAAATGTACGGTCATCCATACCAAGCTTTGCTGCTGACAACTCATAGAGAGCATCTTCAATAAGCTTCAGTGAGAAGGTGTTATATGTAATGGTATTGGCAGCTTCCATCTGCTCAAACATACCAGCTCCCATACGGATTACTTCACCACTCTTACCAATATTAAGATACTCACCATTGATATTCCTGTTTGAACGACCATAAGCAAGCATGTTGTTCTTGTAGTCATCCCACTGCTGCTCAAGCTCCCACTGCTCATAGTGCATCCACATATTTACAGTGTCCTTAACATAACGACCATTTACCTCCTTGGTAACAGGAATACCAAAAGCAATCTTCTTGTTAATCTTTGAGCCTGCTACCTTAGTATGAATACGGATAGTAGTAAACTCATTCCTCATTGCTACAGGACTTGAGAAGCGTACATCACCTACCTTACGAGAGAAGTCTTTCTCTACTGGTGCATACTCTACTGAGAACCTCTTACCTGCAAGCAGCTCATCTACAGGAATACCTGAAATGATACCACCCATCAACTCTACCTTGTAGACTGTGTTAGTACCCTCATTCCTGCCATTTGCAAGTACCCTGATAGGATATACCTCATTGCGCTCACCTACAATTACCTCACCATCAGCAAACCAATCCTCTGCAAATACCAAGTAGAATGGCTCACCATTCACACCTACATTGGCTTTACTACGGGAAGTAGCTGTTACATCTACACCATCAGCATCCCTCGCTTCTACCAAAGGAATGTTCCTTGCAGAACTACCTACAATGTCCCATGTGTATTCATCATCACTGTCAAAAGTCTTTGTGGGGAACTTTGACAAAAATGTGTTAAGTGTCTTACCCCTATGCCAAGCAAGCAGCTGTACCATCAAAGATGTTGCCTTCTGAGGCTGCATCTGAAAAATACCACCAAGATGGTTTGCCTTAGTTGTACCTTTCCAATGGCTAAATGTCTGCTTCTGGAATTTACCTAATTTTCCGGCCATTTTTATTTACATTTAAGCATTTAATAATATTGTTTTTCATGGTCTTACAAATCAAGTTTCATCCCTTTACTAATAAAGGAGTCTGGATCTTCCCTCTGATTAGTTATCATTCTTAGGCTACCATCCTTTGACCTTGATGTGTTGTTCAGGGTTTTCTCTAAATCTCTAAGACCTTTTTTCATTTCTTTCTTAACCTTACCTTTGGCAAAGGAATCAAAATCCTTAAAGCCATTGGTCATTGCAAAGATGAGACCTGTGTATTTCAAGAAGTCTGCCCTATGCTCTATTTCATATTTCTGAAGAGCTGTCAAATAGTCTCCTGTCTCAGGGTCTCTATACACTGGCTTGGATACTGTCTCAAAGGCTTTCTTCCTAATGTCACTGCTGATTTCCATATCACCAAACAGATTCTTGTCTTTCAGAAGTGATGTCTGCAACTGCTTGGCTTGCTTTGACCTTTCTGCTTTTTCTTCATCTGCCTGCTGCTGTGCCTCTTGAAGCAATCTGTTGTACTCACCACTAAAGAACTCCTTGTTGCTCTGCAATGCTTCCTTGGCATCTTCAACATCTGTTCCTGCATTAATGGTTCTGTCTGTGTACTTCTTTGCCTTGTCTGGTGACATTCCTTTGTTTAGGAAGTCCTGATAAATAAGATTATACCTTAACTGCTCTCCCTTCTCACTTTCTTCAGCAATGGCTGCATCTGTAATCTTGTTAATGTAGTCAAGGGTACTCTCATACTTCTTAATATCAGTTGGCTCTACTCCATTCTCAAGAGCCTTTGAAATCCTCTGTTGCTTCTCATCAAACCTGGCATTGATTTCTGCTTCAATCAAGTCACTGAATGACTCGGCATCAACTGCCTTCTTCACTGTCTCATCGTCAAGGTTAGGAAAGATACCATCCACAGCCAAGGCATTGGCAATGGAAGAGTAGAAGTTATCGTTTGGAGAAGTGCCATCTGGTTCCTCGTCAGTGACAGTACCTTCCTTACCTTCTTTATCTTTACCACTACCTACGCTCTCTGGTGTCTCTTCCTCAAACAAGGTCTCAGGATCAACAACCTCAGTAGTCTTATTCTTTTCTTTTGATTTATTATCTTTAGAATCAGGAGTATCTATTACTTCCTCCTCTTCTGTCTTTGTAGGTTCATCTACAACCTCAGTATCTTCAGGGTCTGTGAATAGAGTCTCAATCTCATTCTCACCCAAGATATTATCAAAACTTAATGCTTCCATACTTTTCTTCTCTTTAATTCTACATTACTTCTCTAAGCTTTTCTTTTCCACAAAAGTACAAAAACATATATGTGCAATATTATCCCTTATTTTTTCTCTAAGCCACAATAAAAGAAGTTCTTAATAATCCCCTCAAAAAACAATAAAGCCTAATCAAACCTTCCAAACAATAGCTTAGATAGGTTCAACTAGGCTTAGTGAGACTCACCACTTTTCTCTCATCTCTCCTCTCTCCCCAGGATAGTTCTTCTCCCAGTATTCATCATTCTCCATTCCATCACTCATTGTCTCTGTACTTCTCAAGTCTCCATGACCAAGCACAAGTTTCTCTTCTCTATACAGCATCAGTTGCACAAGACTCATCACTCGGTCAAAGTTTCCTTGTGGATTCCATAGCACAAGTTCCTTCAACAATGCTCTGTTCTTTATCCTATATAGGTTTGGTATTGTTACTTCTGTATTGTTTCCTTCTGCATCTGTTTCTACAGTAACTATTGGTTTCCTCAACCATGTCTGTATCATCTTGAAAGCACCATTTATAATAGGTGTAGTAGCTCTGATACCTACAGCTTTATTACCATATCCTATACCTCCTATCATGTTTCTTTGCACAAGATACTCTGGTGTCTCTGCTAACAGATGTGTGGAATTATGTGAACTGAAGTATGAGAACATACCCATGATATTCTGCTCATACATACATCTACAGTTATAAAACAGACATAGTTTCCTACATATCTCATAGAAGTCTTCTGCAAATGGAGGTCTTCCAGTATATTCTGCCACTATCATGTCTGTCCATAAGTCCATCACAAAGATTGAACCTAATGACATTGTATTTGAAACATCACTGTCATAAGGGTCACAAGAACAGATGTATCTACCAAAGGGCACTTTACCATCACTGCCTTTCTTTGGCATTTCAAATATCTCAATGGCTCCAGTCACTTTATTGTCCTTGGTAGGAAAATCCCTTATTGGAATATCTGTAGTAGGATTGAACTTCACTTCTCCTGTCTTATTATCCTGCACAAGCTCTCCTACATAGGTGTCATCATACTCATCTGGATTATTGTCTATCTGATTAAGTCTCTCATTAAGCTCTGTCACTGGGAATACATTACCATGATTTCTTATCATTGCTTCCTGCGGCACTATAGGATACTGTGATATACGTTTAGTAATTGTATTTACATCTGTAGAACCATATTTTGTTTTATATCTGTCATACAATATAAGCAACAATGACTTTGTAATATCTGAATTACCATCTTCATCTATACAGTCATCTGCATAATTCATATAGGCTCCATAAAAGAAACAGCACTGCTTTCTTCCCTGACCTTCCTTATCATACACATTGTCAAGTGCTTCCATATTATAACCTATTGGAGAATAGAACATCTCCGCAAATGAAGTGAAATCACTCTGATCATCACCTGCTGTTCCATAACAGAATATCTCTCCAAACACATCATTGCCTTGCTCTACTGATGGTCTGATCATGTTATACATACTAAGAAGGTTCTTAAAGATACCTGCCTCCTCAATAAGATATAACACACCACGTGAACCATTCAGCTTATCTTGGTTTACTCCTGAGATAATTCCTGACACTGAGTTCTTGCTTCCATATTCTACTTCACTTCCTGCTTTCTTATATCCCATTTTCCATTCCATCTCTTGGTCTGAGGATTTCAGTCTGTGTGAAGCAAACTGTGTGTACTTTGCACAATGGTCAAGATTATCTTTGAATACCTTCAATATCATATTGGTATCCATCAGCTTTGTTCTATCCACTGCTGTCACCATGCACTGCACTTCTTTTGAGTTTTCCTCTGACTCCCCTATTATACATCTTCTTGAAAGCAGTCCTGCACCAAATGATGTCTTTCCTCTTCCTCGTGAAGCAAGTGCTGAAGCATGATGTCCATGTATTCTGCCTTGGTTAAGATAATGAGACATAAGAAACTGACCATCCCAAAACCTTGGATGGGCTACTGTTCTTATTGCTACTCCATTACTGTTTTTCTCTACAAGGTGCATTGGACAGAAGTTAAGCATCCAGTAGTAATCTCCTGTCACCCACATTCCTGTCTTTGGATTGCAGTAACCATTCCATCCTCTTTTTCTTTCTTCATATAGCCACTTACCAAAATCACTGTTTGGATTGGCATTAGGTCTAAGGGTCGTGTATCTTCCTTTATTCTTTTTATATGCCAATGCTGAGGGTCTGAAATAATCACTTCCTTCAAGAATAGGTGGATGTGTTATGTCTATTACTGCCCTGCCTTCCTTATCTCTTGGCAATTCTGAAACCAATGGTCTGTCCTCAGACACCATCCATTTAATAAAGGGTACATTATTTATTGTGTCCCACCACTGCTCTTGCACTTCCTTTGGATATTCCTCTAAATGCAAATCTTCCAAAGGTGTCTGACACTTGTTAAATCTTATATTCTCCATACTTCTTTCTATAACTAAAAAAGCCTAAGTCGATTAAAACTTAGGCTATTGCAAACTTCTATTCTTATATTATCAACTTCGGTTTTTCTGGTAGTATCAGTGAATCATCTTTCTCAGTACCCTCAAACACATATTTTACATTCCTGTCTGAGATATAGAGATAATCTTTTGGATTTCCCTTCTCATCATCAACAGTCTCAAATGGGAAGTTATATGTTATTACTGGATTATTGTCCAAGTCATTTTGTACAGAGTTTTTGTTATACTTCTTTACAGCAAAATCATTGGAATTAATCATCACCTTGTCTCCTACTTTGATGTCTCTTACTACTGAACCAACAGCTACTACAGTTTGCCATAATTTCAAGTCTCCCTTGTTTGCCAAGATAACTCCATTATGCACCATATCCTTTTCAAACCTATCTGCTGTAATAAGCAGGCGATCAAACAATGGTTTAATCTTTGTTACATGTAACATCTTGTTTCTCCTTTATTTTTGTTTTGTTTCTAAATGCTTTGTTCATTGCTTTGTATCTGTCAAAGGTAACACAGAACTTACCTAACGAAGGTATATTCACATTTGGTTGTAATTTCATAAATTCCTCATCTGATAAATCTTTCTTCAGAGGTAAAGAAGCTATGTGCTCCTTGACAGATTTCCAATAAGCTTTATATGTCTTATTGACTAATTCCTTACTGAGTCCTAATCTCTTGGATACTTCAATCACAATCTCATCATAGGTCATACAGCCTTCTTGTTTTCCTTGAACAGTATTAGTAGTTGAAAACATCCATTATCATCCTTTCTTATATTTGGTACAAGTCTGGGGTTAAGGATATTATTTACTATAATATTGTTCTTTCTCAGATTACTCATTACAACATAGAAGTGTTGCTGTGTCATCTGACATTCCTCTATCACCTTAGCTTTGGTTGCCTCACTCATAACCATACTATCGAGTATAGTAGGGTCACTTATACTTTTAGACAACTCCCATCTTTGTTTCAGAAAACTGGCTATGACATCTATCTCTCTATTGGTAAGGTTAATGAATGGTCTGAGGAATACACACCACCATTTGAAGAACTCTATGCCAGGAGAAGTAGAGATAGTTACTATGTTGTTAGGCTTTGGCAAACCTTGTTTACTATTACTCATGCTTCTCTTCCTTATTAGTATCTTCTGTATTCTGAGGAATAGTCATTGCTTCCTCAATCTCATTGACACAGTTGATTACAAAATCACTTGAAAATTCCTTGCTATGTTCAAGTATCTTAAAAAGATAATCAAGTCTCTTGTTCATAGCAAACTGTTCAAGTTCATTGGTTTTCTTTATAAGCTGTCTGTTCTGTTGCCACAACTGATTACAAGCATCATTAAGCTGTTCATAAGTAAGTTTCTTCTGCTCTTCCATAATATCTCTCTTTTAGTGTTTGTTATTGTTTCTTTTTATTAATTCCATTCTCAAATCATCCAACCTATTTTCTTGGTACAGCTTTGCAAACAATAGAATGACAGAGTCTGCCTTGCTAAGCCAATTAGGAAATGTAGGATACATTGCCCTGCATATCTCTCTCCACGAAGGATCATTGGAAACCTTTATCTTCAGTTTGTCATTTGACATCTGGAATATAGGTGACTTCTTTATATCCCTTGTTCCTTCCACATACTTATGATCATACCTTTCTTTATACAGCTTCTCCCATTCATCAAAGCTTGCTGTTCTAAAGTCTGTACAACCACAGTCTCCACAGCAATCCATTCCTATGGAATCCTCATACTTTATTTTTAAGGAATAACATCTGGAGCAAAAGTCCACTGTATCAGACTCCATCTCATTCATATTCTTTTGTTCTACCATACTTGTATTTGATTAGATTGTTATACATTATTATATACAGACTACATTATCTATAATATAACATAATGAATGTCCCTTCTTCCTTAAGGATTTTCACAATATCCTCCTTCAGTATTGCATTTTCAGGATATTCCTTATTATGAATATTGACATTATCCAAAAGCTCTCTCAATGAAGTAGCTTGCATATAGTCAATCCGAGTTTTCTGTACAGTCTGATTTTCTTTTTTACTCATAAGTTATTTTCTTTTAGATGATGATTTTGTCCTTGCCACACTCTGTAGAGCATTAGCTCTCTTTGTAAGGTCTGCTGCCTGAGATTTTGCTACCTTAATAGCCCTATTCATTCTTGTCTTGTCTCCAAGTATTTCTTGATAAGTTGCCATTACTCTGGCATCATCTTCAGCTTGCCATCTCAGTTCATCCCTGCTTCTTGTTTTCTTTATTACTCCCATATTATCTATATTTTTCTACTTAAAGTTTTACTTTAACCAATCATCATAACACTCTATTTTATAGCACTTTATGTTTATTGGTTTAAGTACTGCAAATATACAATTTTCTTCTTAGAATATCATAGATAATTTCTTAAATCCCTGATTAATTAATAATATTTAAGCATAGTAATACAAACAAACCCAGTTCTCTTTTCCTCTTATTCTATCCTTAATAATTACCTTTGCATTAAGTTACAGCACATTACAATCAACAAACTCATACAATATGTACAGCAACATCACAAAGATTTCCTTAAATGGCAAGTCTCTCTACACAGCAAGAAGTTGTATAGAGTCTCAAAAGTTAAGTAATAAATCTTTTGCGGCAATTTTGCGGCAATTCAGTCAACAAACCAATAGATTATCAATTTTAATCTAAAAGCAAAAACTACAAAACAACCAATCATAGTAATACTACCTCAATAAAAAAATACCGCCAACTGCCTTGAATCAAGCAATTAGCGGTATTATCAGATGTAATGCAAAATGTGCTATATGTGATCCCGTTGGGGTTCGAACCCAAGACCCACAGCTTAGAAGGCTGTTGCTCTAATCCAACTGAGCTACTGTAATACAGAGAGTTAGGAAAAAGAGGAATGGAATTTGCGGCAATTGTTATGCAATAGAGGTAAACTACTATGATTAATTGAGAAACATTATTCAATAAAACACTTCTGAATATGGCTACAATTACTCATGAATTAGGAAAACAGAAAAGAGATAAGACAAGAAAAGTATACATAGTTTTATCTCATAAAGGAACAAGGAAAAGAGTTCCTATGAACATTACTGTTAAGGAATGTGATTTATCAAGAAATGGCAATATAAAGTCAAGTGATATACAAAGAGAAATTAATGATAGAATCAATACACTAAAAAACAAATTATATGACCTGGAAAAGAATATTGTAGATATGGATGTTGATGCAGAATGGATATATTCCCATTTAAACAATAACTACAAAGCACTGGACTTCTTTGAGTATACAAGACAATGGATAGATAAATCAAGCAATAAGGGAAAAGGTAACTACTCCATTATGCTTAATTCCTTACATAGATTTCTCAAATGTGACACATTAGTATTTTCTGACATTAACTATAAACTACTTAGTGATTATAAAGAATATCTTACAGGACATCCAAGAGCACAGTCTTTATACTTAGGTTGTATACGTCATATATTCAATGAAGCTATAAAGGAATACAATACAGAATATAATAAGGTAATAATCAATAATCCCTTTAATACCTTCACTATTCCTAAAAGCATTCCCATGACAAAGAATAGAGTTATCAGTGATGAGAGCCTTGTTAAATTGTTCAACTATAAAGGAACTGGAAGAGCAGCAATGGCAAGAGATTGTTATATTTTATCTTTCTGTCTTATAGGTATGAACTCTGTAGACTTATATGAATGTACATCATATAATAATGGTATATTGGCTTATGATAGAGCAAAAACAAGAGATAGAAGAACAGATAATGCACATATTGAAATAGTAGTTCCCAATATAATAAGACCTCTCTTTGAGAAATATAAGGGAGAATCAAGAGTGTTTAACTTTTATAAGAAGTATAGTAATGCTGCCAATTTCAATAAACACATAAACAAGGGATTACATATAATTGCAGATTCTATAGATATTCCTCATTTTGATTTCTATTCTGCCAGACATACTTGGGCATCAATAGCAAGAAACAGACTTGGCATTGATAAGTACACTATCCATGAAGCATTAAATCATGTATCAGATATGGATATTACTGACATCTATATACAAAAGGACTATACCAATATCAACAAAGCTAATGAGAAAGTTATCACTTATATAGAAAATCTTATTCATCATAAATCTAAATAAGACCTTAAATATAAAAAACTCCCTCTGTCCGCTGACAGGGGGAGAACCAACTTAACAACTAAAAAATAATAAAAAAGCAAATAGAACACTACTTACTTAACAATCTCAACATACCTGTTATCCTGATCTTCTATATAAGGATTCTTCTCAATCACATTCACATGCAACACAATGTGTTTCTTTTGAAACCATCTAAATAAGAAGAATCTTTTTGGAGGATTGACTGTTTCTTTCTTAGCTAATACTACCACAGTCTTTTCACTCTTGAATTTTGGTGTAACAGTTATAGACGAAGGGTATCTCAGACCGACATTTATAGAATACCATTCATCTGATAACAATGTATCAATATCAATCCTCTCATCCTTAAAAACAGTGTCTTTCAAAATTATTGTATCAGATTTTGTAAAATTAGAAGATATATACTGTAAGCTCTTTAGCTTTGAGTCTTTTACCTTCAATTCTTTTCTTACCTTATCAAGTTCTTGAAAGATAGAATCATTAGAATGTTTTAACTGATCAACAGTTAACTGAAATGCTGTACTATTATTCTTGGAATCATTGAATAGATTATCATAAGACTTGACGTTAGCAACAGCTTCCTTCCATCTTTTTTCAGTTTCTTTCTTGCTTTTAAGTGTAAAGTATAATGTTATTATTGTTATCATCATTAGTACAACATTTACAACACAAGCATATTTTTTTAACATTCTCATTCTATTTCTATTAAGTACTGCAAAGATATAACTAACAGATTTACATGACAATGACCTAACAATACCATTTATGTCATGTTAATACATTCATTTAACCTCTTTCATAAAATCATACATACTATTATCTTTGCAACATAACTAACATACAGATGATATGAAGATATTGATAGATCGAAAATGGAAGAAGGATGGATATACCATTGGTAAACTATATGTTGATGATGTGTTCTTCTCAAATACTCTTGAAGACAAAGATAGAGGTCTTATAAGTAGTATGTCTCCAGAAGAGATTAAGAAAAAGAAGAAAGCAGGAGAAACTGCAATACCAACTGGAACCTATAAGGTAAGAATGGATATTCCTAGCCCAAGATTCAGTAAAAGTAATTGGTATATAAAGAACTGTAATGGTGCAAGAATGCCTAGGCTTAAAGATGTTTCTGGATATGATGGTGTACTTATTCATTGTGGTAATTCAGCCAAAGATACAGAAGGTTGTATACTTGTAGGAAAGAATGATGTGAAAGGTATGGTCACAAAGTCAAAGGACTATTTCTTGAAGCTATATAATATAATGTATGCTGCATATAAGAAGGGTGAGAATATTGAGATAACTATAAAATAAAGATTATTATGGAAAAGATAAAATCAATACTGAAATACATTTGGCAGTTGCCTCAGAACATCATTGCTTTGATTTACTTAGGTTACTTGATAATAAAAAACCAGATTCCTGCAATAACAAAATATAAAGGAATAAAGGTTTATACAAAGTATTCTTCGGGAAGTGTAACACTTGGAAGTTATATATTCATCTCTCCAAGAGCCACTGAAAATACTATAAAGCATGAATATGGTCATACAAGACAGAGTCTGTACCTTGGACCACTATACCTTATTATAATAGGTATTCCAAGTATATTGTGGGCAATGACACATAGAACAATAGCTCCTGATAAACCATATAGTTGGTTTTATACAGAAGCTTTGGCAGATAAATTAGGTGATGTAAAATAGTGTTCATACGTTTAAAGGTTTATAAATTAATAGAATAAGAGGAAGCTGTGAAGCCTCCTCTTATTTTGTTTTATACATATTCTTTTAAATCTATACTACTATTCATCAAAGAGAAAAGAGTAAAAGCATAACCATTGGAACTATAATCTCCGACTATATCCAGAGCATATTTCAAGCATTTCTTCTTAGTAGCACAACAATGATTTTTCTTGTACTTGTTAACCAAAAATATAATATCTCCTAATGTTGCCTCAGACACATTATAGTATACCATTGTCTCAGAAGACCTTTCTATCTCTGAGGGACTCCATTTACTATCCATAACTGCAATAGCAAGCTTTTCAGTAAAGTGACTACCATGCTTTGAAATATACTCTTCCAATCCTTTCATTTTCTATTATTATTTGTTGTTAATGCTCTGTTACAAAATTACTTATAATACTTTTACCAACAAAATAATATCCAATAAATGTGTGTATAAAGATGAGAGATAATAACGAAAAATAGAATATATGTATCAAAGATGAAGTGTATATATCAGGAGAAGAGAATATAAAAAATTTTAGAAGTATGTATCAAGAGTGGAGATAATAAAACACACCACCACCACCATATCTTGGAATGGGATATACCCCCTGGGGGATTTCATTCCATGATGGTTTGAGGGTGAAGAACAGTAACCTTCCATTTGCCAGTTTGTTCAATGGCAAATACTCATCTGCATACATGCCTCTGGAGAAAGCATCCGAGGAACTAAAGGCATAGCACTAATGAAGTCCTGCTATGAGGCATATCTATGGCACAGTCAAAAACTATCAAGAACAGCTGGTCACTCATTGCATTTGCAAGAGAGTTTGGTCCAAAGATGCAGGTTGGTGAGTTTGTAAACTCAGAATCTGGTGAAACATTCAAGAGTTGCATCTTCTCAAAGGGTGATACTCGCACCTTTGTTGCTTTCAGCAGCAAGCTTGGTGTTCTCTCTCCAAGACAGATTGCAGCACAGAAGGATGACCTTCAGGTGGTTCTCTGTGAGACAAAAGATGGTGAAGATATGTATTCACTTTGCCATCAGGGTCAGAACTCTTGGGAAGATGTTGACCTTGGACTCTAATAACAATGAAAGGCAGGAGAAATCCTGCTTTTCCTTTTTACCACAACAACAATGAATAAAACTATCCTTCTTTGCATCATATCAATGATAATTGGTATGGTTGCAGGTTTTATGGTATGCCAAAATACCAACAATACAAAAGTCAATCATCTTCTTAGTGCTTATGATTCATACAACAAAGCTACAGAAGACTTGCTTGACACTCTTAACAATGAATATGACTGGGTAGATGCTTTTGATCCACAAGACTACTATGAGTCAAAAGCTAAGCTGGACAGTATTCTATGGAATTAGAATTTATCACCAACTAAACCTTTACAACTATGAGAAAGAAAATCAACCGTAATGCTGTATGCTCAAGTGATAACTATGAAGCCAGCAAGAGAGTTCACCTTAACATGCTTGAAGAAAGACATTCTCACTTCAACAACATGGTAATAAGTGGAGAGATAAGCATTGATGTACCTATTTTCAAGGACAATGCTGTCACTCCAAAGTTCAAGACAATCCGAATCTTCGGAAGAAATATCAAGGTCTCTATTGAAGAGTACAATACTCACTGCAAAGCTCTTGGACTATAATCACTAAACATAGGCTGCTTGGTATATCACCTTGCAGCCTTTTCACTCACTAAAAACATCAAGCATGAAAGCAATCATATTTTACATTACATTTATTCTCTCTGCATTGCTCATCTGCTGTACAGAATTATCCTTTACTTGGTTAGTTCTTGCAGTACTTGATACAACTTTAATTGTATGGTGCTACAATAATATAACCTTTAGAGAGTTTATTAAGTACAGTGGTTACTCAACTTGGTATAAATTCTTAAGGTCTTAGATAGTAAAAGAATAAAAGCTAACCTTATTAGGCTAGCTTTTTTAATTTTTACTCATTCACTGCCTCTAAAGTCTCATTATCAGGCAATATAGGAATAAACGCTACTTTCATTTTAGATTTGATAATCTTATCTCTCATCTTTAATTCTCCTTTCCAAAACATATTCTCATTAATAGTATATGAACCTTTACCTTTAGTTATAATACCTTTTGCTATAAGTTCTTTTATAGCTCTATGATAAGATGCTCTTGAGATACTACAGGTAGACATTATTTCTTCTACTCTATCAGTTGTCATAAAAACCTTTCCAGTATTCCATTCTGCATACTCAAGTATTTTATATAACACTTTAGTAGTAGCATTAAGTACATCAGTGCTATATAATGCAAGAATTTGTTTACTATAAGTAAGAAAGAAAGGTTCAGCCTTTTTCAATTGAACTGACTTCTGACCACTATAGCTATACTCTTCACCAGTATTTGGATTATATCCATGCGTTTCAAACTCTTCTACTAAAAATTTACTCATACCTTGATAATAAAATTCTCATTTTAATGAGACAATTATTCTCACATTATGATAATATAAGTATCAAATATAAGAATCAGATTCTTAAATATGAGACTGACATTCTTAAATATGAGAATATGTAATCTCGCAACCAATTGATTATTAGACACTTAAATAAATTTGCGTATATTATCTTATTAGGGATTATTTCTCACAAACATTAGAAGAAAGACACATGCCTTCAGGCACAGAGTATACCCCCATAGCTTCTTTTATCAAAATGCCTTTTTTAGTCAGAGATGATAAAATAGTACTTATTCTTTCTGGAGTTTTAGAAAAGTTTACAGAAGATAGGAAGTCTCTAAAGTCTGCATTATGTATAAATAACTTTTTATTATTACTACTAAGATAGAATAGTATCATTGATAGCATCTTAAATTCAACCGTAGATAACTCTTTAAATAGACTCTTCATTTTCGAAGTATTGATTAAAGCAAATTCATTCATTATTATTATATTTAAAATTACTGATACAAAAATAATAATAAGGATTAATCTACTAATAGTTATGATAAATCTACTTAGACAATCTAAAAGTGTTATTGAACTTACAAGTAGTGAAGTCTTCTTTATATAATAATGTATGTATACCTATATAGATATACAATCAGTATTTTTCAGTCACTCTAATCCCTCAGACCAAGAGAGAAAATAGTAGTATAACTCTAAACAGAAGTTCAGCTAATTTCACATAAACTCTACTACTACCATCTTTCACTGGTCAGAGGAAACCTGATTCTTTAAATCTACAAAGCTCCACAAGTAAAAGTAAGTAAAAGGGGGACACACCACAGTTAGTCTTTTGTACTAAGCATAACCAAATCTCATATCTTTTCTTTCTTTATATATTTCTTTCTTTTCTGCAAGTACTGTAAGAAAGGTAAGAAGAGAAGTTTAATAGCTTTATAAGATCCTAAGGGACACATCACCACTCCTATATCTTGGAGGAGAGAAGATATTCTGAATATCCCATCCTTCAATAGTTTTATAATTCCAATAGGGTTGACTGTCCTTGAGGAATAATGTTATATTGCAGTCAGTTAGTTGTTATCTACAAACAATAGTACCTCTGAGATGAGGATAATATTATGGCTACCAATAATGGTTCAGTTTTGAAAGGTATCAAGAACTCATGGTCTCTCATTGACTTTGCTAAGTCTCATGGTAAAATGCAGGTTGGAGAATTTGCCAACCAAGAGTCTGGAGAAATTTTCAAGTCTTGCATCTTCACCAATCCAAGTGACAACACAAGAACCTTCGTTGCCTTCTCTTCTAAACTTGGTGTCCTCACACCTCAGGAGATTGCAAAGAGAAAAGATGACCTACAGGTTGTTGAGCTTGAAAGTGGTACCTTCTCACTTTGCAATACAGGTGCTAATGCTTGGCAGGATGTCGATTTAGGCATCTAATTGCACAGTAAAATTATGTGTGCAATAAATTTGTAATTAGTTGTGTTATAGATAGTTAGGTGTGTAAAGTTGGCTGAAAATACCTCTCCCAGAGATTACTTCAGCCTCTTTACACACCATTTTCTCATCTCTACAGTTTTATAGCACAATTTACTTACTCCTATCTCACACTTTCATCTTTCCTTTAAGCACAACTATCTATTCTTTTTGCTAAAACTACTTAGCAATATTACATTTTTCACAACATTTCAATCTAAATATTACAATTATGTTCGGACAAATCACAAACAAAAAGGGAGAAAACCTATATATTCTTACATCTGTATCTACTAATGACATCAAGCCTTATATCACAGTAGATACTTGGGCAAAATGTAAAGAACAGTTAGAACAAATGACTGTAGAAACAGATAATGATAGGTTTTTTGCTCAACTTATACATAAAGAAGTTAATGAAGAGTTCCATAAAGCAGAAGCATCTATGAGATGTAACAGAAAAGGTTGGGGCAACGACTTCTTTAAGTACATAACTATCGAACCTCTCTATACACAATCTTGGGAATAATAAAAACTATTAAGATAATGAGAAAAGCAACCATACAAGACTTAGAACTAGAGTTGTGGCTTAGAAAGCGCAACTCTGGCTTTATTATCTGGACTACTAAAGACGGTAAAAACATCTCTATCAAAGATATGGACAACAATCATTTAGTCAATACTTTTAAGATGCTTTTAAAACAAGAAACAATAGCTGAATGTTCCAAGTACATAAAGGCATATGATAAAATAAAACATAATATGGACTCAAGACAACTCACCAATCTACTCTCTTTTATAGCAGATAATTGTGAAACAAAACGTCTTACTAGTGCTAGGCTTAAGTCTGAGTTTACCAAAAAGATATTGCTCAACAAATTCCCTTCTCTTACAGAAGCTCAGATTAATCATATTCTTAAAATAATATGATCACCCTCTCACAGATAAACCAGTATGTCAAAGCTAACAACATTGACAATAATACTGATATTTTCTCTATACTGTCTCAGATGCAGTTGGAGTATAAAGAAGATACTTCTAAGCGTGTGGCTGAGAATATCTCTCCTACTCCATCTGCAACTAAGACAGAATATTCAGTCCAAGACCTCTTGGATTTGTTTGACTCTTAGCATTAATCAATATGGATAAATCAGATTTGCAGACACTAATTAGATTTGCTCTACAAAACAATGTCATGAACAAATCATTCCTTCAAGTATTCAAGTGGTACAACATACAGAACTCACTTGCATACAATCAGTACAACAGAAATATTGTAAATATAAACTAATAAGTAAAATTGAACACAGGGCAACGCTGGATAACTTAAGCTGTGTTTAGTTTTTATATGGATAAACAAAATCATAATACAAGTCCACCCAAACAACAAATTTGTATTGTGTAAACGCCTTCCTCTAATTAAGATTTAATTATTATGACCGTACAACAGACAATATATGAGGATAGTAAGTATATTGAGGTCTTCGTATTTAGACTGTACCAATTTTAGTTATGCTATCAAACTAAAAAAGGTTGGAATTAGCCTTATTAAATAAAAGCATTGTAGTGAGGTTGTAACTCACATAGGTTTTTAACATTATTAACATTTTAAATTCATACTGAAGATTATGTCATATTTTGAAGATTTTGAAAACAATATAATATTTGGAGATAATAAATTAAGAGAAATAGAACGTAGATTATTAAATAAAATACCTCCAAAACCTGAAAAAATTCAAGTAGCTAATATTGAAGACCCAGAATTACTTAGATTGTCAAAACAAGGAATATATCTTCCTAATAGGGGTAGTGTTAAATATATACATAAAATGACAATAGAGGAAATTCAAAGATTAATAAAAGCACTAGAAAGAAATCATTCTACAAGTAAATATAAAGGGAGAAAAGAATATTATTTACCACTTTTAAAAGAAGAATTAAATAAAAGAAAAATATAAATGTAACAACATTTATAGCTCAATGAATAGAGCAATCTCTCTATAGTTCAAGGGAAAGAACAATGGTCTTCTAAACAATATATCTCAGTTTAAATCTCCAGTGAATAAAAATACTGTACTAAGATTATAACTTAGCTGGAGTTCTAACATTATTAACAATTTAAACAACAATCAAATGTGGAAATATGTATTAGTATCCTTAGTATTCTTTATTGCCAACATCCCTGTCATAGGAGAAACAATAACTCATGTCACTCTCACCTATTATCAACCAGTCAAGGCTCAGTGCAATTCTGAGCCATTGATTACTTCTGATGGTAGTAAGATAAACCTCCATCATCTTAAACATAATAAAATTAAGTGGTGTGCTGTCTCAAGAGACTTACTTTGGTTATTTCCTAAGAATAAACCTAGAAGAGTCTATATTGAAGGTTTTGGTATCTATGAAGTAAAAGATGTCATGAACAAACGTCACAATCATTGTATTGACATTCTCATTCATCCTAAAGATACTAGAAGAGTTAAACTAGAAAAAGTTAAAGTAAAAATATTAAAATGAGTAGTGCATTTAAAACTTTAGCTATAGTAACGTTTATAGCTATATTTATAATTATTGAGATACTGTTAATTAACTTTTATCCAGTGAATAAAAAGCCTCAAGAATTTGAATATAAACATCATGATTACATTTATTTTCCTGGTAAAGGAATTATACATTCACCAGAGTGCAAACAATGTACATTAACATTTGAAACAATATGATTATATTAGGAATAGTTTTATTATTATTAGGATTTATTGTATCTATAGTAATAATATTTAAAGATCAAGTTGATAAATTAGATATAATTGGCGTATATTCCAGTGTAGCTGTAATGGTAGGAGGTACAATGATGATACGTGAAAATAACTGTCCACAAGCTATAGATGTCTACAGAGGTAAAACAACCTTGCAGATAACATATAAAAATAATGTGCCTATAGACACAACAGTAGTTTACAAATAAAAAAAAACATTAATTAAATTATGTATACTTTAGGAATACTTACCACTATTGCCATAGTTTTTGGATTTGGACTGCTAATATATGCTATATTCGAATCTACTTTACTTGGCAATATAAAAATTGCATGTAGTGTATTTTTTGGAGGAGTTTTTGTAACAATAGGATTCACAATACTATTATATCATATTCTATTTACTGTTTAAAATAATGATAATTTTAGAGAGGTCAACCCCATCTCAAAGAAAGCAGATAGCTCTTATTGAGAAATGGATGAAAATTAAATTCAAAGGCTGTGTTACCAGCAAAGTAGAATGTCAATTGTTCATAGATGATTACTATGAAGATGCAGTCTGTTTACAACAAGAATACAACGAACAATGAAAGAAGAATATACATCATGGGAGTACTTCAAAGAAGATACTCCTATAAACATTACTAAGAATGGTGAGCTACAACGATGACAGTTATTCAGAATTGATAAAGAAATATACTTTAAAGTACCTCATCAATCATATAAATAATATAGATAATGAATATCTAAAAGGTCTTCATTTACTTATAGTTGCAGATGATAAATTTAAAGCTAAGTTTTTAACATTACTAAAAGAAACTCAAAAGCAAATTAAATAAAAAATAGGGAGATACCTACATAGTTGCAAATACGTAGGGCAGGTGATAAGATAAAAAGGTAACGCAAGATAATGTTGCAGGTGAAGGCTTTCCATTATTAGCTATATAATGTTTTAGCAAATAAATAATAATGGATGAAGTTAATACATCAAGTAATCAAAATACGTTCAATTCGTACTTCTCCCTCTCTAATAAATAAATTAAACAATATGGAAACAAAAGAACTCAAAATACAAGTTCCAGAAGGTTACGAGATTGACAAAGAAAATTCTACATTAGAGTGTATCAGATTCAAGCCTATAAAGAAAGATATTACATATGATGATGTGTGCAATAGTATATTCAAATCAGGTTATTACATAGATTCTAGTGGTAACATTCTGCATTGTACAGAGTGTGATGATAGTGTCAAAATAGATAAAAATAATGCTACTAATAAAAAGCAACTCGAAAAAGTATTAGCACTAAATCAACTTCTTAATATTGCTGAGTATTATAATAGGATACATCCCAGACAAAACTCCACTCAGTACTATATTGCAAAGAAAGATAAAAATGAGTATGATATAGTAGGATATGAGTGGCTACAATATGTATTAGGTGTGGTTGCACTATTTAATAGCAAAGAAGATGCTCTAGCAGTAATTGACAACCCTAACTTCCGAAAAATCCTTGATACTGTTTATAAAAACTAATAACTATGGATAAAGGTATAAAAAATTGTGAAGTATATAATATAGACATTGAAAATTGGAAAAACCATGCCTTTATTATATAAAAGTAGAAGAGGGCTGTAGAGTTTTAGTCTCTGCTTATGAAGATGGTAAAATAGCAAGAAGTTTATTCTATATAGATAAACGAGAATTAGGAATGTTAATAAAAGGATTATTAGCAGCAGATGTTTTACTTAATAAGTAACTTATGACAGAATTAGCTACAACATTTTTAGACATTTACACATTTATTTAAAGGATAAAACTTATGAATATAGCAGAAATATTAAAATATTGTCCTAGAGATTATAGACTCTATTCACCATTATTCGGGGAAGTTACTTTTTATAATATTACAGAAACTAAAATTAGAGTATATAATTTAAATAAATATTGCATTTATGATTTTAATCATGATGGTACTTTTAATGTTGTTAATGGCGTTGAAAGTACAAGAGAATGTATGTTATTTCCATCTAAAGACCAAAGAGATTGGAGTAAGTTTAGGTTTCCTACTAAACCAGGTGATATTATGATGATGGTTGATGGAAGTTGTCCTTTTATCACAACAAATGTGTTCAATAAAAATGCTCCTATATGTTATTGTAGTATAGGAAGTGATGGAAAACTTGTAGTACATCATACTTGGTATAATAACTTCTACATTCCAGCTTCAGAAGAAGCTAAGAAAAAACTCTTTGATAAGATAGCAGAAGCAGGGTATAAGTGGAATGCTGACACCTTAGAGTTAGAAAAAATTGAATCTAAATTTAAAGAAGGGGATGTTATTGTTGATAAACTAGATAATTTATGCTTAGTTTCAAAAATAAAAAACAATAACGTTATTATAGTAATTGCTGTTCTATATACAAATGATACTCTAGAAACTTACAATAGTGGTGTTGTAGAGCGTTGCAGTTTGGAAGTAACTTTAACTTCTACTGCAAATAGAAATAGATTACTTTCGGCTTTAGTTAGAAAGGGTTACAAGTATGATGAAAAACAGCATAAACTAATAAAGCAAGAGTTCAAACCTTTTGATAAAGTGTTAGTAAGAAATAATACAGATGAAGACTGGACACTAAGTCTATTTTCTCATTATAGTGAAAAAGATAAAGGATATTCTTTTGTTTGTATAAATGGTTTTTACTATAATAGATATTGTATTCCTTATGAAGGTAATGAATATCTGTTAGGTACAACTGATTCTCCAACATGAATAAGCAAGAAAGAATAGAGTCAATTAGAAATTGGCTAAAATCTTGCAAGCAAGAAGTAATGCTTGGTAAGAAACTCTCTCCTGACACCTTTGACCAGATTATCAATGAATTTGATGACTATATAGCTTTTGAAGAAGAAACTCGTAAAAGCATTATAGAGTGTATTGATAATTTAACGTCAAAGGTGTCAGGGGTTATAGAAGATATTAATAACAAAACAAAATAGATAATAGATAGTAATATGGATATAGATAAATTAGAAAGAGCAAATATCTTAGCTAAGAGTTTGATTCCTAAAGTAGATATACTTTTGAATGTGCTTTCAGAAAAAGCCTAATAATTATATAATTTCAGATAGTATTTATAGGCTAATAAACTGTGACAAAGAATTTAACACTAAATTCAATCAACTTCTTCTTGAAACAAAACAGAGATTTCAAAAAGAGTTTAATGAGCTTTAGTAATTAACCATCTCTTATGAGATTAAATAAAAATAATATAGAATTAATTATTAAACCTTTTAGTGGATTGCCTTGTGAATTAGAAACATTCACTATTAATGGTAAGAATGCTGATAGTATGGATTTTGGTGATACATATGACCATGATACAGAAAATGCAGAACCTTATAGCTGTGGTGATATGTACTTTGAACCAAAGAATCTAACAAAGGATGTATTAGATAAATACAATATTACAGAAGAAGACTATTATCACATTTGCAACGAACTAGAAGATAAATTGCATGTAGGTAGCTGTGGATGGTGTATTTAGAAATAATATAGGCATATGAAACATAAATTAAGAATGCTATGGCGAATTCTCCGTGACAGACAGGTTGTAGTAATAACCGAAAGCTACGGAAGAATGTATTATGATTGGGACACAAGAAGTCTTGAAGATGTTTGTCAAATGTGTCACCAAGTACATGATATAGCTTATATGATGAATAATAAAAAGTAAAATGTATGGTATAGTATGAGGGGTGATTTAGTTTGTTTTGGATGTAAGTATTTAGAACATTATTATTATAGCACAGGAAATATGGACTGTAAACTCAAAGGCCATATAACTTTGGGATTTGGAGATGTTATGGGATGTGAAAATTATGAAAGTAACATTTAACCACCTTCAAGGCATAAATAAAAAGAATATGAAAGCAACAGAAGCAAAGAGAAAGTTGTGTGAGATTAGGAGCAGTCTTGCAGACAAAGAACAGAAGCAAGCCATTTGGATAGCAATTAGAGCTATTGATACTTGCACTGAAAATGGGTTTATTGTAGAAGATTAATATAAGTAATATGATAACGGAGAAGATATTAAAAGAACTTGGATTTAAAATGCATCCAGCTCTTAAAATTCCAGAATATTGGGATTTATGGTTATCTACAAATACTTATAATGAAAAAGAGCATAAATTTAATAGGGTTCTTTATATTCGTGTAGATTTTTATGATACTGATAATTCTTGGTATGCTAATAGAAATAACTATATTAAAGATGGCAGTTGTAATGTTAGATTAGGATTAGGTCCAGGTGGCCCTCATGATTATTCTCATGAATTTCCCTTGCTTAGGAGATTAAAAGATGCAGAGAAGTTAAAAGTATTAATAGAAATTTTAAAAGGAGATGAATAATATGGCAAAGAAAAAAGTAAATTTAAAAGATTCCTTGATTAACATGCCCTTACAATAATATTCCTCGTATAGGTGAGAAAGTTATCATTAAAGACAAATGGTATCTTGTAGAAGATATAGTAAATAGATATAAAAAACTGACAAACTTTACATTTACAGATGTATATATTTATCTTAAAGAATTGGAGGTAACAAACATGGAGAATGTATTACAAGGGGATTGTCCGTGCTGTCCTTATGCAGACCTATATAATGGATATTGTAGTTATTATCACTTTTTTCCTGCCAATATCAATTTCGGAGAAGCAACATGCCGTTGTGAAAATTTAAAACCAAGAAAGGAAGAAGAACAATGAAGTTTATAGAAGTAATTTCTGATACACGTGATACTGTTAGTATTCCAGTATCAGACATCAAGGAAATCCATGATTGGAGCAGTGGACATAGTTCCGTCCTAACAGTACATGGTGAATATTACTATAGTGAACTTTCACGTAAACAACTTATAGAAAAAATCGAAAATTTGTAACTATGTCAACATCTGATTTTTCACACATTGGTCTTAAGCGACCAGTAGAACATAATAAGCAGCCAAACCGCATAATATACTTCGGTACTGATGGCTGTGTAGGGCATTATCCTTTGGGAATCAACTTCACTCTTTCAAAAGAAGAGTATAAGGATTTTCAAGAGATAGACAGAATCATAACTGATGAGGTTTTAGATGAGAACACTGGAACCTTTCTACGTTACTTGCCAGGCGGAGTACCTTACACATGTTACGGTGTTCCTTACTCTCCAGATGATGAACGTCCAAGCAGTAAGACTATCGTATTAGTTGAATATGGAACTGTACAAGAAGTAAAGGATGCAATCTTGCAAAATCCTTTCCTCTTAGACAAATTCAAGAAAGTAAAAGAGAAGTATAAACTTAATATCGATTTTTTGGAGGAAGAAAAATGAGTAAGAAGATATTACAAACAGTGTTGACTCTAGCAGCAGCTAATTTATTTGCATACAAAGATATGTATGATGAAGGAGTACGTATACAACAGTCAGACACAAAACCTCGTCCTATCCCCAAATCTCAACACAAGAAAGAATACTGTTTCGTTATCAAAGGCAAACAGATAATGGCTACATCTCGCAAGGACGCAATCAAGAAGTATAACCATAAATACAAATAACAATGGAATATATAGAAGCAAAAGACTTAAGAATAGGAGACTATGTAGAATGTAATGATTGCATTTGCAAGATAATAAAGATTGATTCTTATAAAGAAGAAGTTGTTACAGAAGAGAGTGATGGAAGTACTACATCTTATAGCTCACTTGATTGTGAAGATTTAAGCCCTATACCACTCACTGATGAAATTTTAGAAGCAAATGGATGGGAGGAAGATAGACATGGTAATATGTGGAAGATGTTTGATGACCAAAAGATTGAATACTTCAATGGTTCTGTAAGTTCATTCTTTCATAACCTCAACAATCATGTGCTCTATGTTCACCAACTTCAGCATATTCTATGGGCAATGGGATTAGATTCAGAGATAGAAGTATGAAGATAAAGATTGAAAGCGTTGTCATAACTCTCCCATAGTTTGTCCCAGAGCAATGTGTTGTACGACATATTGTTAAATACAAAAAGCACTGGTGGAGCAAGTGGCACTATATAATGGATAAAAGATGTGGAGTTCCGGAGTTGTTTACAGTAGAACAAATTTTTGAGTCACATTTCAATGAAGAAATAAAGGCAAGAATTAAATAACAATAAACAAATAACAATGAATAGAGAGCAACTAAAAGAATTGCTGCCTATTATACAGGCAGCAATAGAAGGAAAAGCAATAGAGTTCAGAGACTCAGACCATAAATATTGGCAAGAATTAACTGTTTCCGCATTCAATCTTGACGTATATAAATACCGCATTAAACCAGAACCCAAGTACCGCCCATTTGCTAACGCAGAAGAGTGCTGGCGGGAAATGCAGAAGCATCAACCGTTCGGGTGGATAAAGAAAAACCTGTGGACATTGTAATTTTCTACACATAATGGAATTGTACTCCACAGGCATTTTAATTAATAATGTTGATAGTTTTGGTAGTTTCAGAAACTTGATTAAAACGTACGACTCTGCTTTTGCTGAAACAACTTTTGCCGACGGAACACCATTTGGCATAAAGGAGGAATAAACAATGAGAACAATCAAATTTCGTGGCAAGGACGTCTTCACAGGCACTTGGCGATATGGTGACTTGGTTCACAATCAAAAGGTCACAACAACTGGCTTGGAACCTCGCACAATGGTCGGAGGTTATGAAGTTAATCCCTCTACTGTCGGGCAATTCACTGGTTTTAAAGACAGGAATGGTCAGGAAGTTTATGAGGGTGACATTATTGTATTTAATACAGTCACTTTTGAGATAGTATGGAATGAAGTCATTGGAGGTTTCTCCTTAAAAGGAAAAATCTCAAATATTGTAAGCAATACTTTCCTTGGACTAATGATTCATACTGACAATATAGAAAAGAAATAACTTTAAAACAAATAATTATGCTCATATTATTAACAATAGCCCTTATTGTCCTGTTGTTGATCACAACAGTATGGCTTAATATAGAATGCAATCAACTTAAGTATAAAAACAGATTCCTTATGGATAAGTTAGAAACACTTAATACTGCAAGACTTAATTATCATAATAACAAGTATTTAGATGCTGATAATGAGTTGTCTTACAGACGTAAACTTCTCAGCATCCTTGACGACAATCTCATAACATTGTTTCACTATTAAAACCTTATTTCATTATGTTCTACATTCCAAAATCTAATGTCCAGCTCATGGCACGCTGCACATACAATCCTTCCACTCATAAAGTAAAGTTCGAGAATTTCTCAAAATACTACTCCAATGCCAAGAACTAAAAGGTACACCACTTTCTACAAGATTTACTATGTCAGCTTTCTTCCGTATGTCCATGAGTATAGCATGATGTGTACCAGAAGCTGGTTCCAGTGTCTTAAACTTGGTTTCCGACATATTCTTCAGCGCAAGGCTACCTTCTTCACTATTGAAAAGGTCAAGCCTAAGTCTTCCTCATATTTCCATTAAGACGTTCTTAGTCTCTTGGTTATATGTTTTACATTATTATCAATATAGTGTATCTTTGCATTGTTGTTATAAATAATCATAGACAAAATGTTAGATTGCGATGTTTTTAATTTTTAATTTATCTGCTTCTGCCATTCGTGAGAACAGTAGAAGCTTTTTGCTCCCTTAGCTCAGTTGGATAGAGCATAGGTTTCCTAAACCTAGAGTCATTGGTTCAAGCCCAATAGGGAGTACTTCGTAGTCATAATTATATAGATTTTATTTCCGTTTAGATTACTATTTTAACCATCTCTGTTGTGAAACAGGAATGGTTTTTCAGTTTATAGACAACACAATACATTCAACATATTTATCAACTTAAAATTCCAAACATTATGGTAGCACATTTCAACGATTATGACCCTTTCAAGGAAGAGTCGTATCTCAAAGCAATGGCTGAAAATCTTCCTTCTAAGGAGATAGAAGATTATTTCCTTGAAGAGGAAGCTGATAGTTATCTTTCATCACTCGAAGCTCATGAATCAATATTCTGACAACAATATACCTGAAATATGGTATTCTTAAATTTCAAATTAAAATGACAAGAGAAGAAGCTTATTCTCAATGCCTTGCTGCATTAGGCAAGTCCAACTTCACCCTAGTTGAACTTCCTACTGGCTATGGTAAGAGCTACATTTCCATAAGAATGACAAACCATATTATAGAAACCTCTTGCAATAACAAACCCGTGGTTTCCATACTTCTGCTTGTAGCCAAAACTGCTCATAAAGGTACTTGGAAGGATGAGTTGGCTAAGTGGGGAGGCATCAAGGGTAATGCTCATCTTATTATTGAGTGTTATGAGTCACTTCATAAGCACATTGACGAGCATTTTGACATCATCATTATGGATGAATGTCATCACCTCAACAGTGACCTCCGACATGACCTCTTTAACACCATCTCCTTTCATAATGTCATTGGTCTCAGTGCCACAATCCCTCAAAAACTCAAGCAGTATTTCCTTTATAAGTATCATGCACAGACTGTATTGTGTAACATCACTGATGCCATTAAGGATGGTGTTCTTCCTGAACCTCAGATCATTATCTATCCTCTTGAGCTTAATAATGTTCATTCTACAGAGTTTATAGAGATTAATCCTAAGGCTAAAGGTCTCCTTCATCATGGTTCTTTCTCTAAACTTTGGAGTTATCGTAAGATGAAAGTACATGCCATTATCTCCTGCACCCAGCGTCAGAAGCTCAATGACATGAACTCTCAGATTCTCTTTCAAAAGAACTCTTTTATGCGTACTCATAAAGAATATACCAAGAACAAATGGCTTTTCTCATGTGGTGAACGCATTAAGTATCTTGCCAATCTCAAGAATAGTATTGTTAAAAATATACTTTCTATTCTTGCTGATGAGCGCACACTTACTTTCTGCAAGACTATTGAGCAGGCTGAATGTCTTGGTGAGCATTGCATACATTCCAAGAATCCTTATTCTGAGCAAATATACAAGAATTTTAATGATAAGAAGATTAATCACATCACTTCTGTCAACATTCTTAATGAGAATGCCAATCTTGTAGATTGTAAATATGCTATCTTTGCCAACTATTCCTCGTCTGAGGTATGTAGTGTACAAAGATGTGGACGTGCCTTAAGACATAAATCCCCAGTCATCATCATGCCTTTCTATAAGAACACTCGTGAGGAAGAGATACTTAAGGATATGATTAAGGACTTCAATCCTGACTCTATCCATACAGTCTATTCTCTTACCGAGCTTCAAAGTCTCTTAAAGAAATTATCTTAACTTCTTTGTACTCTCAAAAGGTTTTTGTTACTTTGCCATAAATATAATCTTAATTCACAGTAAGACTTAAAAACCTTGGCTCAAAAAGGCTCATTAAGGCTCATTAAGGCTTATAAAAAACTTAAAGAAAAAAAGAAAACTATTATGACAGATAACAATACACTAAGAGAGTTCTCTTACTCTCATCCTATCACATACAAAGGAGTCCCCTACCCTTCTGCTCCAGCTAATATACTGACAGATGGGCAGCAGACTCCTGTTAATGTATTTGCAGATGCCAATGGCAACTATTATGTCTTAGATAACAATGGCTCAGCTAAGTCTGTTATGCCAGTCCATACCCTTGACGAGGTAGTTGTCACTCCTTCAAAGGAGAATCTTCTGTCTGCACAATTTAATGAATATCTTACACAAAGCAATGATAAGACACAGGTTCTTGATACTCCTCATAGGGAGTACAATCCTAATTTGAAAACAAAGTTTTTAGAAGGTGCTCATTATCATGCTGCTTGGGAGAAAGAGCATTCTAACCTTACTGCTTGGAATCAAGCTCTTTCAGCAGTTCCATTTGCAGTTGCTTCTACTCCATTAGTAGGAGCATTAGGTCAGGCAGCCTTGGCTACTACAGCAGGACAGACTGCAAGAGTTGGTATAGCCTCCCTTATGTCCAATCCTATTGTAGATGCTGCCAATACTGGCTTAGGTCTTGGTTTTGCAGCCAAAGGTGCCTATGATGTCAGTCAAGGAAAATTTACCCCTGAGACTGCTATGGATTTAGCTGGTGGTGCAGGACTTATGTTCAAGAGTCTTACTGGACTTGATAAAGCAAGAAGAGCAAAGAAAGCTTCTTCTATTGTTAGACAGTCTGAGGAAACACCTTCTATAGACCAAGGCACTTGGGAAGATGTGGATTTGTCTTCACCTTTGGAAGACAAAACTCAAATTCCAATGGACATAAAGGCTGATGCTGCTCAAAGGTATACAGACTTTATCAATAGTGAAGACTATCAAAGTAGACTTCAAAGAGCAGGATTGGAAGACCATTGGAATTACATGAAGAAACTTACAAACAGGAGGGTAAATAGTAAAGATTATTTTCCAGGAAAAGTAAAAGGAGTAATAAATAAAAACCCTGAGATAGAAGGACAATCCAATATAACACCATTACATTTGAAAAAGAAATTTCCATTTATAGAATTTAATCCTGAATATGGTATTACTTTAAGAAGGGATCTCTCTACTTATGAAATTCAAAAGATTCTTGACCATGAAATAGCACACTGGGCTACTGGAAATGCTGGTATTTATAATGAAGGTAATATGATTATTCCTCCATTTATCTTTAGAAAAGGTACAAAAAATATAGGTGACATTATGAGATATAATGAAAGTATTGTGCCAAATATACCTTATAAAAATAGTGGATTAAAGATAGATGATTACTACTATTTAACAGACCCACAAGAGAAAAGAGCAAGAGCATATTCAGTACTTCAACAAATTAAAAATAAAGAAGTATCTATAGATGATTTTGTTGATTTATATACAAATAATGGTAAAATTGTAAAAAAAGCTCCAGATCAACTAAGGCAATTAGGATATGTATTATCTCCTGAAAATATCAAAAAGTATATAAAAAACTTCTTATCAATCAGTATGCCTGTAGGTATGACAGTACCTTATATTAACAAAGAAAATAAGTAAATGGACAAAGAAAAAATCATAGAAGCAGAACATCATTCAGCTTTAGCATTCTCTTATATTCATAGGAGAATTGTCTATTCCATGTCATTGCAAATGAGAGCATGTTATGATATTGGGTATGTTACAATTAGTTTTAATACTGATGATAAAAAGTTAAACATTTTATCTGATAAAGAATTGGAGAAAATGATCAATTCCTTAAAAGCTCCCAAATGGAATGCCAAATATGAATATATTAAGGAAAGAAATAAACATCTTTTAATCCCATTTTGTTACATTCCTTCTCAAATACTACTAAACATTCTCTATAGAATACTAAAAATAAAAAATAAATAAACATTCTTTAAAAGCTTAAATAGGTTTAGATAGGCTTAGAAAGGCTTATAAAAGCTTATCATAAAAAATATTTTCATTCAGCACAGCTCCTCCCAAGGGGTTGTGCTTTTTGCGTTTATAAAGGTTTAAACAATCATATATTATGAAATTTACAGTAAATTCAGATGTGCTCCAACATGAGCACATTACTATAGGTGATTTCCTTGTATTACTTATAGGCTATTATGGTATCAACTACAAGGAATGTCTTGATAAGATGTTGACAAATGAACTTGTCAATACTAATGTGTTCAATCCTAATGAGATTGTTCTTTCACGTAACACAAAGGATTTGATAACAAGTATTATTATATCATCTGATGATAGGATAATAAATAGTGATATTGACTATACTTCATTGGCTCAGAAGCTGCAAGCTCTCTATCCTCAAGGCTGTAAGTCTGGTACAACATATTCTTGGACTGACAAGACTTCTCTCATTGTGCAGAAACTGTGTGCACTTGTAGTTAAATACAACTTTTCATTTACTGAGCAGGAGGCTCTGAGGGCTACAGAAGAGTACGTTAAGTCCTTCTCAAATGACCTTAGTCATATGCAACTGCTCAAGTATTTCATTCTCAAGACTACTAAGGATGATGACATGGAATCAATGTTCATGACAATTATCGAAAATAACAGACAACATGAAGAAAATTGAAATTGACGAGGCTAAGTGCCTCAAACTTGGTCTCACATTGCAGGAGACACTCATTGCTATTGCCATAAGCATGGGCAAGTATAAGGAGACTGCTACCAATATGCTTAATCGTGGTATTATTACATTAGATCTTTTCAAGCAAGGTTCTCCTGACATCACTTCCAAATGGAAGAGTAAAGTTAGTAGTTTTCTTGCTTCTGATGAACAGCGGCTTGAAACTCTTGCTTTGAAGGTACAGGATTGTTTTCCTAAACAGAAGCTGATGTATGCCAATGGCAGAGAGTCTCCTTTTTATTTCAGATGTAACAAGACTGAAATCAAGAACAAGCTCAAGAAGTTTCTTGATATCTATGGTGAAGTATCTGATGATGACATCATTGATGCCACTAAAAGATATGTTGACACCTATGCTCCTAAAGGCTATGTAGGCATGCGTCTTGCTAAATATTTCATTCTTAAAAATGACAAACGTCTTACTGCTGATGATGAAGTCCATGTTGAGCAGCTCTCTGACTTGGCTACTTTCCTTGAAAATAAGTCTGAGAATAAGCCTCAAGACATTGTTAATGGTGATGATTGGTTACTGAATAGCAGGAATTAGGTATGAGTACAAGTCTTATTCAACGAGTATTACAAAATGCTGAAGAACGAAGACAACGCATTCTTAGTGGTAAGGTCAATTGTATTCCTTCTCCCTTCAAGACCTTTCGTTATGACTTCCCTGGAGTTGAGTTAGGTACTTATTATCTTATCTCTGGAGGAGCCAAGGCTTCTAAGTCCAAGATTACCAATTTCCTCTTCCTCTTCAACACTGTTCTTTATGCTTATGAGCATCCTGACCTTGTAAGACTTAAGATATTCTATGCTCTTCTTGAGGAGAAGGCTGAAAACATCACTGGTAAGTTCATCTGCTATCTTCTCTACAAGTTGTCTGGAGGTAAGATTAGGATTGATATCAAGACCTTCAAGTCTGTTGATGAGAACAGAGTTCTGCCTAAAGAGATTCTTGATCTTCTTAACACATTAGAGTATCAGTCTATACTTCATTTCTTTGAAGAACATGTAATATGGATTCCTGACAGAAATCCTACTGGCATCTACAATGTTCTGAAGGATTATGCTGAGAAGCATGGTACTACTCATTATAAGAAGGTTAAGGGTTATGACAAGGAGGTATTTGATTGGTATGAACCTGATGACCCTGATGAATATGTTCTTTGTATGATAGACCATATAAGTCTTATATCCACTGAACGCGGTATGGATTTGCGTAATTCTATTAAGAAACTATCTGAATATTTGAAGATTGTTCGCAACAAATTCAATTATATTCCTGTAGTTGTACAGCAGCAAAATTCTGAGACCATTTCTCTTGAAGCCTTCAAAGCCAACAAAATCAGACCTACACAGAAAGGTCTTGCTGATAGTCAGGACCCTGGTAAGGATTGTGATGTCATGCTTGGTATCACTTCTCCCTTTGCTTTTGAACTTAAGGAATATCAGAAGTATGACATTACCAAACTTAGAAGTTGTGTTAGATTCCTTGAAGTTGTATTAGGTAGAGATGGTGAGAGCAATGCCATCATTGGCTTGTACTTTGATGGTGCCACTGGTTTTTATGCCCCTCTTCCTAAGTATGACAATCTTCCTGAGCTTAATAAGGTCTATCAGCTCATTCAAAGAAATCAAGAGAGTACATCTAAGTGATTCTCTTCATTCTTCATAGTACATTTTATAGCATCTTGCTTAGGCTTCTTTGTCTAAGTACATTTGCAGTCCAATAACAATTTTAATTTAAAAACAAAAAAAAATGAGTAACATCGTTTTACCTACCCAGCGTAGGAAAGCCACTGACTACAACCCTCGGTTGATGGTCTTGTTTGGCAAACCCAAGTGTGGAAAGTCCACTCTAATGGCAAGTCTTGACAACAATCTTATCATTGACCTTGAGGATGGCTACCGTGCTCTTGATGTCATGGCTGTACAGGCAAGAAATGCCAATGACATCTTTGAAATCCGCAATCTTATTGCACAGAAGAATCATGAGAATGGCGACAAGCCTTTCTATCGCTTCATCACTATTGACAATGCTTCTCGATTGGAAGAAATGGCTGTCTTCTATGCAGCAGTCCTTTATCGTAGAACTCAGATGGGTGCTAATTTTGGCTATAAGAAAGATAAGATTGGCAACATCTTGAAGGATGCTAATGGTGATAAGATTATTGACCCTAAGGCTGATGTCCGTCAATTGCCTAATGGTGCTGGCTATCTTTACATGCGCAATGCCATTAAGGAAATGGTCAATATGTTTCGTCCTCTTTGTGACACTCTCATTCTTGTATGCCATGTCAAGGACAAGCAAATCCGAAAGAATGATGAGGAGACTACAGAGATGGCTGTAGACATTGCAGGAAAGACTGGCGACATTATCTGTGGTGAGGCTGATGCTATTGGCTATATCTCTCGTCAGGCTAATAAGACTCTTATTTCTTTTGTTGGAGGTGATAATGCCATCCGTGGTTCTCGTCCTCTACATCTTAGAGAGAAGGTCTTTCAAGTTGCCGAGTCTGATGATAAGGGCAACATCAAGGTTGACATGAGTCCCATCTTCCTTGACACAAAAAAGTAATAAGCAATAAACATTCAAATTAATAAACAACATTTTAAAAAATCAAAAAACAATGGAAAAAAGAATTTCTTACAGTCAGTTTCAGTCAGTTAAGTGTGTAGCCAAGGCTTGTGACCCCCTCATCTCTAAACGTGCTAAGCTTAAGGAGAAGATAGATAAGCTTACAGCTGAGTATGATGGTTGTGACACACAGATTAAGTCTCTTGAGGCTGGTATTGTTACAGTTATTGGTTTCCCTGTAGACATGCTTGTCAAGAAGGTCATTGAGCCTGGCATTGATGTCAATGGCATGCCTAAGAAGACTACCAAGTATCTCCCTACCGACATTGTTTCTTATGATGAGAAACACAAGCAGTACATCATCTCTGTTGATGAAACACCTTGTTCACCTGATACACCTACCACACCTACTGAACCTACTACACCTCAGACAGAAAGTGTAACAGAAGATACAATGCCTGTTAATACCCTAGTATTAGAGTAATGACATTTTTAACAAATAACAAGTAAGTAACAAATATTTAAAAAATACAAGACAATTATGGAAATTAATAACAGTTATGTTTTCCTTACCATTGGTAAGACACAGGAGTCTACTGAGACTCAGGAGTTCAAGAAGTATGTTGGTGTAGGCTCTTCTTTTGTAGTGGCTGTCAATCCTACTAAGAAGCAGCTTGAGGAAATCTATGGCCATGAGTTGGCTAATGACCCTGAATATGTTGTTGACACTGACAATGGCAAGGAAGCTCGTGTTTCATTTGTAGTCAAGACTGACCCTAACATCTGCAATGGCATTGAGATTATCAATCGTGCAATGTTTACTCTTCGCAATGTTCCTGCTTACAACAAGGATGAATCTAAGGTGCAGGTCATTGACAAGTATGGCAACACCACTTGGGCTGACACTAATGATGCCAAGGCTGGCAAGAAGCTTTTCTCTGCTACTGGCAAAGAATTGAAGATTGATTCTTCTTATCGCATGGCTTGTGTTGGTGAAGCTGACCTTGTTGGTTTCCTCAAAGCTTATCTTGGTGTTGGCGATGCTTTCAACTATGTCAATGGTTCTTGGGTCAAGAAGGACAATGCTGATGACTTCCTCTTTGGACTTGAACATATCAAGGACTATTTCTCTGGTGATTTCTCTGAGATCAAGGATGCCATTGCTCTTCAGCCCAACAATAAGGTGAAGCTCCTTTATGGTGTGCGTACTACTGATGAGGGCAAGCAGTATCAGACTGTTGCTACACGTAATGGCATGGTTCTCCTCAATAGTGCTGGCTCTAAGGCTCTTGACCGTCTTGAGAAGGAACTTGCCAATGCCAAGAACAACGGTTCTTATGCTTCTACTGATTTCCGTGTGCAGCCTCTTGCAGAGTATTCTGTAGAGCCTACTGACTTCTCTACTGCTCCTGCTGCACCTACTGGTGGTCAGGGGTCTGAGACTTCTATGGGCAATGAATTGCCTTGGAATTATTAATTCTTAAAACTGCTTTATGATAATAATCTTATGGTGATAGGCAAGACTTTTCCCAGTATATCTAAAACTGAAATTTTCAGCAAGTTCAGCGAGACACAGGTTCTTTCTGCTGTATTTCCTCAAATCACGTCCATTCCATGCAGGATTTCATCTCCTCTTAGGGAAGACCTTCATCCATCTTTCAGCATTTACATGGACAATGGAGGTCATATTAGGTATAAGGACCATGCTGATTCTTCTGTTCATGGTGGATTGCTCGACCTTCTTTGTGCTTATTGGGATTGTACATTCAATCAGACACTTGAAAAGGTTTGCAACCTCATGATTAAGAATACCAACATCACCATTAAGCCTAAGCAGATACGTACTTTTACAAGAAAGGAGGCAAGCACTCTTACTTCCATTCAAGTCAAAGTACGTCCTTGGCATGATTATGATTATGCCTATTGGGAGTCCTATGGAGTCTCTAAGCAGTGGCTTCATTATGCTGAGATTTACCCCATCTCCTATAAGATTATTATCAAGAAAAGCTCTCCCTCTGACAAGGGGAGGCAGTATATATTTCCTGCTGACAAGTATGCCTACAGCTTCATTGAGAGAAAGGAAGGCAGTGTACAAATGAAAATCTATCAACCTTATAATACTAAAGGATTCAAGTGGTCTTCTAAGATGGATGCTTCTGTCATAGGTCTTTGGACTAAGATTCCTCTTTATGGTGATAAGGTTGTTATTTGCTCTTCCCTTAAGGATGCTTTATGCATATCTTGCCAGCTTCACATCCCTACTCTATGCCTTCAAGGTGAAGGCTATGACATGTCTGACACTGCCATTAATGAGTTGAAAAGACGATATAAAAAGATATTTATTTCTTTTGATACTGATAAGGCAGGTATTATTGATGGACAGAAATTGGCTCAACGCACTGGTTTTGTCAATATTGTCTCTAATCTTGGTTCTTGTAAAGACTATAGTGATTATTATAAGTCTTTGCAGGATAAAACACAATTCAAACAATTAAAAAATCTATTCAATTAACAAAAGAAAAATTATGGAAAGAGAAATTCTTATTGCAAATACTAAAACTCAGAAGAGAAGTAAGATTACAACTAGTGCCACAACTCTTGGCGAACTTAAGACTGATCTTCGTGCTGCTGGCATTGATTTCAGTGGCATGACTTTTACTGAAGGCATTTCTAAAACCCAGCTTCTCAGTGATGACACTCAGCTCCCGCAGAATGTAATGTATAAGGGTCAGCCTACCAACAATCTTATCATTCTTCTCACCAATACTCAGAAGAACATTGCTTCTGGTGTTCTTAGTCGTAAGGAGGCTTATAACCTCATCAAGCAGAACTCTCTGGAGAATGCTGTTAAGATTGAGTTTGGTAGAAATTTCACTCAGGTTCCTACTCTTGACCTTATTAAATTCATTGAGGCTAATGTCAAGAAGTCTGAGGCTCCAAAGACAGAACCTACTGAGCAGCCTAAGAATGAACCTAAGGTGTCTGAACAGTCTGAACAGCTCAATCAATCTAAGGAATCTGAGACTTCCCTCATTCCCAAATCTACAATTCTGTCTGTTGACAGTACTCTCTTTATGCACATCAGTCTTCTTGTCAATGAAGGCATGCTCTCTGTTTCTGACTTGCAGAAGCTGGAAAGAAACATTCATAAGCTTGTCATAACTACGAGTGGTGAGCCAGAGAACACTGATAAGCTTATTGCTCAAGGTCAGAGTACTGCAACCTCTGACAATCTCATTGACGATGATGACATTGATGACATCATTGATGACCTTGGTCTGTAAAACATAACTTTATATTTCCGTTTTGGTCATTGGGAGTAAGGACATCTGTCTTTGCTCCCTTTATTTTTGTTTTTAAAATAATTAGTATGCAACATTCAGCAACTCCTATCCCTAATCCTGATCATCAAGAGGTTTGTGATATATATGAGGTCTTCAAGAACTTCTTTGGTGAGCAGTATGTTGATATTCAGGCTAAAGCAGACTCTTCTTATTATCTTATCTATGTTTGGTGGCCTAGTGTCACTGTCACCAATGAGTATAACAAGTCTGTTCACATTCAAGACCTCTATGCCAAGATTGAAATCGATGATAAAGGTCTCATTCCTTTTGAGTTCTCTGGCTTTCAGCTCAACAGGGCTACCTATTCTCAAGAACAGTTCCTTAGCAACTATATGCACAGTCATATAAGAGATATTCCTAAATATGATTTTACCCGATTTGAAAACCCTTGCCTTGGTAATGGACCTATCAGAAACACTATCAACACTCTTAAGATTGATTGTGACATTGCTGAATGGATGCTCTTCTGTCAGGAACTTTCCATGTATGTCACTGTTGAGTCTATCTCTGGAGGTCCTTGGCGCAGAATGGAGACTATAGGAAAGTCTACTATAGCTCCTAATTATACTGATTACAATTTCAATATGTCTGGTTTCATATACCCTGTTTTCTTTACTGATTTTATGAAGAAGAAGTTCATACAGTATTATCTTACTCATGGACATCTTTCTCTTAGTTTCCGTAATGGTCAGTTTATTTGTGGCATGCCTTTCTATAAGTTCATCATTGATATAAGCAATGCTTTCATCAGTTATTGCAATACTGTTTTCACTACTGAATCCACTAAACAAAGACTTGTTGACAGCAGTTTGCTTAACTATCTTGTTGTCTCTAATGGAAAGTTTTATGTTACAAGAAACAATACAAATTTACAAGACTTAAATCGCTATAAAGGTAAGTTTGTACTTGTCTTTAAAGGCAAACGCATTCTTACTACTATTACTAAATCTTCTATTAATGAGTTCTTTCCTGTCACTGTCATAAATCATTATATGGCTATGGATATACTGAAGAACATTCTCAAAGTAATTAATTATAGATATAAAAATGAACACAACAATAACAACACAACCCAAGATTCTCCCCAAACTTGTAAAAGGACAGTCTACATATAGACTCATTGTTCCTCAAAGTGTAGAGGAAAAGATTAGGTATCTTATCAGCAAATTTCCCACTACTGAATGGTCTGGAGTTCTTTTCTTTTCTCATGAAGGTTCTTTTGAGAATAATGATTTAGTCATCACTTGTGCTGATTTCTATCCTATGGACTTAGGCACATCTGGATGGACTGAGTTCCACATGTCTGAAGAGGTTGCAGCTTATATGGCTCAGAACATTGAACTGTTTGACTGTGACACTGGCTTGATACATTCTCATCATGCCTTAGGTGCCTTCTTCAGTGGTCAGGACAATCTTATGCTTCAGCAGGAAGGCAATGACACCAATTGCTTTGTATCTCTTGTTGTTGACACTAAAGGTACCTATGTTGCACGCATTACTCGTAAGGTACAGTCTAAGTCTGAGGTCACCGTCAAGTCTCTTGGCACTTCCTATGAGTTCTTTGGCAATGGTTCTAAGACCATCAGCAATGACTCTACTGAGTTGACTAAGATTGTTGACAAGGAGTATATTGAGTATTTTGACTTACAGGTTGAACGTCATGAAGTCCCTAATACTCTGTCTTATCTTGACACTCGTTTTGCAGAAATTGAACTTAAGAAGAAAGATGCTGTAAAGACTTCTGTTGTCTCTCAGCAGACTAATGGTTTCAATCTAAAGTCTGAAACTGGTGATACTCAGTTCTTTGAATGGCTTCACCCTAAGGATATAAAAAATAATACTGTTCCACAGCAGACTTCTCTTGATTTCAAGGACACTCCTAAACAGGATACTGATAAAACAGAGACTGAGTATGACTGGACCCCTGACCCTAAGAAAATTCATGAAGTAGTGGTTCACATAGTCACTCTCAATCTCATTCTTGATCCTAAGACCTTCAACTTTAAGCATTGGATTACACGTCACATGTTTAATGTTTATCAACGCATCTTTGGTAAGCCTGCTACTGTAGACAGTCTTCCCAATGCCTTCTGTGAATGGCGTGACTTCATCATACAGTTCACTCTTGACCACTATGATGAACCCGATATTCCTTCTTATACGTATGATGAGTATGACATATTTACAAGTGTTGTTGCACAATCTATTGTTGACGAACTTTCTGAATATGTTGATGATAATCCTTATATACAGCAATACATCGATACCCTTTACCAATATATTGTATAGCTTATGGAAACAAATGATATTAATAATTCAAACAATAATGAGACTACTTCTCTCAATATTACCGATAATGATGTAAACGATATTCTTGAAGAAAATGGTATCACTGAAGATGATGGTATCTTAGACCCTGAATTTGAAGAAATACCAGAAGAGAATTATTATGATGAAAATCAAGGAGAAGGAAATGATGATTTAGATATAGAATCTCTTCTTGGGGACATGGATGAAGCAGAATCTACAGAGACCTCTTCTGTAGAACCTACTTTCCCTACAGAACCTATTTTCCCTACTCCACCTACAGAACATACCTCTACTCCTCTTCCTCTCAATTCCCCCTCTCTCCTTGTTGATGAAGCTACTACTCGTTTCTCTGGTGCATCATGGTTTGATGAAATACAGAAGTCTCGTGTCATTATTGCTGGCATAGGAGGTATTGGTTCTAATGTGGCTTTTCAGCTTGCACGTATGGCTCCTGCTAACATCACTCTCTATGATGATGATGTTGTAGAAAGAGTCAATATGGCAGGACAGCTCTACAGCACCAATGATATTGGACAATATAAGGTTGATGCTATAGCTTCTATGATTTCTGCCTACACATTAGCCAGGCAGGTCAATGCTGTTTCAAGTAAGTTCACTGACAGCACTGAGGCTGGTGACATCATGATTTGTGGATTTGACAACATGGCTGCACGAAAGATTTTCTACAATTCTTGGAAAAGACATATACAGACCTTGACTCCCGACAGTAGGGCTAAATGTCTCTTCCTTGATGGTAGATTGTCCATTGACACCTTACAGATTTTCTGCATTCAAGGTGATGATAAAGTTAGTATGGATAGGTATGAAACTGAGTTTCTCTTCTCTGATTTCCAGGCAGAACATACTGTATGTTCAATGAAGCAGACCACTTATCTTGCTTGTATGATTGGCTCTCTTATGGTAAATCTCTTTACCAATTTCATTGCCAATTCTCTTAACCCCATCATCCCTTATGATCTGCCTTTCTTCACTGAATATGATTCTCCAAACATGTTATTCAAAACCCAAAGCTGATGAGAGATTTAAAATATATAATCCAAAGATGCTTTGAAGGATACTTTCAAGACTCCATCTTTCCTTTTAGGAACAATGTAATTCATAATTTTCAGTATATGAATGTCCCTATATTCAAGGATGTCTTTGAGCTTCCTGTATTTATGCTTGGAAAACTGTCTAATTGTAATCTACCTGTCACATCTGATGAGGTAGATTCTTTTACAGCATGTCTTAATTATACAGGTACAGAATCTAATTTCAAGACACTGTCTTCTAAGATGCGTAATATATTGATAAATACATTTAATAGAGCGCGTCTTGTAAAAATACCATTAGATACTCAAGGCAAAGACTATTATTATGGTACATGTGGAGCTATCTTCAATAAGAACCTCATGCCTGTCATGATTATGTCATGGCGGATTGAGAAGGTACAGCAGGACAATCCTGACAAATCTTTTGTGTATAAGTTCACTCAACCTATCCTAAGGGTTTCTCCGTCTGTATTCACTGTTAAGGCTGATTCTCTCACACGATACATTATCAATCAGATAATCCCCAATGCTCTTAGAAACAGGTATGATGCTCCTCATATATACAGCAATCCCCTGTTTCCTTCAACCTATGAGTCCTTCAATATCAAAGTGGATATAGGTGAGTTCCCATTTACTCTTCAAAAGGTCAATGCACCGTCTGTTTCCACAACAAATGAAGAACTTCTTAATGTAGCACTTGCTAATATTGATGAAATAGCAGAATGACAATACAACAGTATTTTGGTGATTGGTGTAAGGTCATTAACCTGAATGATGCCAATGCCATACTCAAAAGACTTGCATCTTCCAGACAGGTTATATATCCTTGTATTAAGGATATATTCAAGGCTTTTACCGTATGTTCTTTACACAATCTTAGGGTTGTCATCATTGGACAGGACCCTTCTACCTCACCCTCCCACTTTTCTCCTTACTTAGAAGTTCTTATGGAGTCTGTTATTGACTTCTCTCTTCCTCATGGAAGTATTATCTTTGACCCGAGTTTGGAGAAGTGGGAGTCACAGGGAGTACTCATGCTTAATGCTGCACTTTCTTGTGTTGCTGGCAAGACTGGGTCTCACATTCTGTTATGGCGACCTTTCATTAGGTCTTTTCTCACCAATCTCTCATCTCATACCAATGGCATTGTCTATGTCCTTATGGGGTCTGAGGCTCAAAGCTTTGTATCTTGCATCAATGGCAGATACAATCACATCCTGAAGACCAGACATCCCTCATGGTACATACAAAACCATCAACCTATGCCTTCTTCCCTATGGCATCACATCAACAGCATTCTCATAGGACAGAATGGTTATGGCATACAATGGTATGAAACAAATTAAGTAAAAAGTAATAATCAAAATTTCAATCAAAAGCTCATAAAGGCTCAAAAAGGCTTAGTAAGGCTTAATAAAAATTTAATCAAAAACAAAAAAAAAACAATGAAAAAGTATTTCTTAAAAGACTCTAACGAAGAGCTTAAGTTTGGTGACATTATTGAGTTGGATTTCACCAAAGACACAGAAGATGGTCACACTCACCATTATCATTTGGAGTGTAAGTTTATCCCAGACCTCATTCCTTTGCTCCTTAAGCAGGAAATCATCATAGAAAAGGAGGTTGAGAGTAAGGACACCGAAACTTCAGATGCTGAGTGTTGTGAAGCAGCACAGATCATTCTCTCTACTCTTGAGACTTTTGCTCTTAAGTTTAAGCAGATGGATGCCAAGATAGCTGCTCTTAACAAGACTATCAAGAAGCTTCAGCACAACCACAATGCCAACAAGTCTCCACGAAAATAAGAAGATTAAGAATGCCTCTCCCTTGGAGTATGATGACATCTACTTTAAGTCTCAACTTGAGAAGATGATTTATCAGACTCTTAGGGAGCAAGGCTTCCCTGTTAAGTATGAGCCTCATAAGTTTGTTCTATGGCAGGGCTTCCGTCCTACTGTCCCTTTCTATGATAAGGACAAATATACAAGAATGCTTAAGCTTGAGAGTAAGAAGATTATAGACATCACTTACACCCCTGACTTTGTATTTACATATAATGGTTTTCTTGTTATCATTGAAGCTAAAGGCATGGAGAATGATTGCTTCTATCTCAAAAAGAAGATGTTCCGCAAGTGGTTGGAAGATAATCATCCAAAGAGTATTTACTTCGAGATTTACACCAAGAAGCAGCTTCTTCAAGCCATCAACATCATCAAAGACTTGTCTCAAAAGTCCAAAGAAGTCTAACCATCAATGGCTTAATAAGGCTCAAGAAGGCTCAGAAAGGCTTAAAAGAAAGGCATAAAAAGGCTTAGTTAGGCTCAGTAAGGCTTATTATTTAATTTTCAATCCCAATGAATATTCCCAAAGAATTAAAAGATATTTCCTGGCAAGTTCCAGAGTCTACTTACAGAGCTGACCCAGCTCTCAGTTACTCCACTCTTGCCAAGTTTGAGCGTGAAGGCTTTAACAAACTTGACCATCTTTTTGACCATATCTCTACTCAGTCATTGTTAGAGGGTTCTATGGTTGACTGTCTTATCACTGGTTCACAAGAGGAGTTTGATAACTTGTATTATATTGCTGACTATCCTTCTATCGGTGATAAGGAGCAGTTGATAGCTAAAATGTTATATGAGAAGTACCATGATTCCTATGAGATATTTTCATATATCCCAAATGATGTTATTCTTTCTGTGATTAATGAAGTAGGATGGCAAAAAAATTGGAGAGATGAAACAAGAGTTAGAGTTTTGTCTGAAAGAGTTGCTATGTATTATAATCTTATAACACAGGCAGGTACTAAAACTGTTGTGGACAGACCTACTTATGATAAAGTCATTAAGATGGTTCAAGCTCTCAAGACCTCTCCTGCCACTCAAGGCTACTTTGCTGACAATGACCCCATGTCTTCTGTCAAGAGATACTATCAGCTTAAGTTCCGTGCTAAGTTTGAAGGTGTATGCTACAGATGTATGATGGACTTGGCTGTTGTTGATTATGAGGAAAAGAAGATATATCCCATTGACCTCAAGACCAGTGGTCACAAAGAGTGGGATTTTCAAGACAGCTTTGAGCAATGGTCTTACATGATACAGGCAAGGCTGTATTGGCGCATTCTCAAAGCCAACATGTCTAACGACCCTTACTTCAAGGATTTCACTCTTGAGGACTATCGTTTTATTGTTGTCAACAAGGAATCTCTTACTCCTCTTGTATGGGAGTTCCCTCTCACAAGGGCTAAAGGCACTCTTGTCAACAATGAAGGTAAGGAGTTCAGAGACCCCTTTGAAATAGGCAAGGAACTGCAAGGCTATCTTAATCTTCGTCCCACTGTCCCAGTAGGCATTGACAAGGATGGCATTAACACCATCACCTGCCTAAAGCTAAAAGATTAGAAAGCCTTCAAAAAAAAAGAACTTAAAAAGGCTTAGAGAGGCTCAACAAGGCTTAGTAAAAGAAGTCTCTCCCCTCACTCCACCAAATTATTAATTTTTTAACTGCATAATACAATATGAAATGTTTGTAATTAAACGCAATGGCTCCAAAGAAGAGTTTTCAACAGAAAAGATTAAGTCTGCTATGCTCAAAGCATTCCAGGCTTGCCACTTCCCACTTTCTGAAAAGGATAAAAAGGATGTCTCAGTATTTCTTGATAACATTGAGAAGGAAGCACATGAGGACATATCTGTAGAAGACATTCAGAATAAGGTAGAGAAGTATCTTTGTAAGCGTTGGTTCCCTGTAGGCAAGGCTTACATGCTCTATAGAAAGAAACATACTGAAGCTCGTATTATTAAGGATAAGGTACAGTATATTCACAAGTATAATGCTTCTGAATCCTCTGCTACTAATCTTTCTAATACTGATGACAATGCTAATACCATCAATAAGAATGCTGCCACTCTTGAGGGTGAACTTTATAAAGATACCTCTCGCTTAGTACAGCGTTCTCAAATGAAGGAACTTCTTGCTGAGATTAATTCTCCATATAGAGACCAGTACATTAAGGACCTTGAGCATCACATTTTTTATCAGCATGATGAGAGTTGTCCTATTCTCAAGCCTTATTGTAGTGCCTATACTCTCTATCCTCTTCTTGTTGATGGTACTGACAATATTGATGGCACCAAGAATCATGCTCCTCATCATCTTAGTTCCTTTTGTGGACAGTTTCAGAATCTCGTATTCCTATTGTCTGCACAAAAGAAGGGTGCTGGAGCTTATGGTGAGTTCTTCAATTTCTTTTCTTATTTCTGTGAGAAAGAATGGGGTAAGGAATATTATAAGAAGGAAGATGTCATTATTACCAATGAACATTGTCTTGAGCAGAAAACTATTGGTCAGACCATTGATCAATTCTTTCAGTCTATCACTCATTATATCAATCAACCTGCTGGCAATCGTGGCTATCAATCACCATTTACCAACTTTAATGTCTTTGATAGCTACTATTGGCATGCTATGTTTGATGATTTCTGTTTCCCAGATGGTTCTAAGCCTAATTGGGATGCTGTCAATTGGTTACAGAAGAGATATATTAGGTGGCTCAATAAAGAACGCACTGAAACTATACTTACATTTCCTGTAGTTACAGTCTGCTGTCTTACTAATGACAATGATGCTCTTGACAAGGAGTATAAGGATTTCATTACTACTCAATGGGCTGAAGGTGATTCTTTATTTGCCTATCTTTCCAAGAATGCTGATAGTATCTCTTCTTGCTGTAGATTGCGCAATGAAGTTACTGACAATACATTCTCCTCTACCACTGGTCTTACTGGTGTACAGACAGGCTCTTGCAATGTCATGACTATTAATCTCAATAGAATTATTCAAGATTGTAATAGAAGTTATGGTATAAAACAACATGGTGGATGGAGAGAAAACACTTCTTTCATAAAGAATTATCTTGAAAACATTCTTCTCAGAGTCTATGACTATCAGCGTGCCTATAAGACTGGTCTTTACAAGATGGATGCTCATGGTATGTTCCCTCAGACCAAAGCTGGCTATATAAACTTTGATAGACTCTATTGTACTATTGGTGTCAATGGTCTTAATGAAGCTGCAAGATTCCTCGGACTTACTGTCAGCAACAACAAGGAGTATCTTGACTTTGCATCATGGGTTCTTAATGTCATTAAGCAATACAACAGGCAGCACTCTTCCAAGAAGTTCATGTTCAATTTGGAGTTAGTTCCTGCTGAGAGCCTTGGTGTGAAGAACTATAATTGGGACAAGCAGGATGGCTATTGGGTCCCCTCTGATAAGAATCTATATAACTCCTACATCTATGATGCTCATGACAACACTTCTATTCTTGACAAAATTGCCATGCAGGGTGGTCAGATTGCCCAATCCATTGATGGTGGACAGGCTTCCCATCTTAATCTTGAAGACAATCTTTCTAAAGAACAATACACCAAACTTCTTGAATATGCAATCAAGGTAGGTAACAATTACATCACCTTCAATGTCCCTCAGACCCAGTGTGATGATTGTAAGTTTATTGCCAAGCATCCTTTCCATGTTTGTCCTAAGTGTGGTAGTCATAATACTACTCTATGGACTCGTGTTATAGGTTATCTAAAGCCTATGAAGTCATGGTCTGAAAGCCGTCAGCAAGAAGGTAGTCATCGTATGTTTGCTAAAAAGAATGAAGTATGCTAAAGTATATTTATTGTAAAGAAGTATTCAGTGAGGTGCCAGGGGAAATATCCCTTGGCATCTCTATCTCAGGTTGTACTATTCATTGTCAAGGATGTCATTCCAGAGAGTTGTGGGAAGACAAAGGTACTCCTCTTACTATTAAGGAACTTCAGTCTCTCCTTGACAAGCACCAAGGCATTACATGTATCTGTCTTCTTGGTGGTGAGCATAACATTGATTCTCTTATTGAATTGTTCATGTATGCTCATCAAAGAGTAAAGACTGCATGGTATTGTGGTCTTGACATGATTCCTAAGGACAAGATAGGTATTCTAAAGTATCTTGATTTTGTCAAAATTGGTTATTATGATCAGGAACTTGGAGGTCTTGGTAGTCCCCTCACCAATCAACAGTTTTATAAAGTAGAATCCATCTCAGATAATGATTCTCCTAAATTAACTAATATCACAAGCCTATTCTTACAGCATTAATCAGTCCTTTCTACCCAATGACTTAGAAAAGCTCAAAGAGGCCTAGTTAGGCTTATTAAAATCCCCAAAGGCTTAAAGATGCTCAGTAAGGCTTAGTAAGGCTTAATTAATAACAATAAACAAACAAAAATATGAAAATCAAAATAAAAGAAATTACCCCAGGCTGTATGCCCGAAATCCTCAAAGTTGGTGATTGCATTGACCTCATGACTTCTGAGGAATACATTCTCAAGGGTCCCAGTATTAAAAAATATAGCAAGTACAAAGGTAACAACAAAGTTATAGAAAGAGTAGGTGAAGTATCATTTCAGTATGCTCTCCTCGACCTTGGTGTTGTCATTGAACTTCCTAAAGGCTTTGAAGCTAAGGCCTACCCTCGCAGTTCTACATTCAAAAAGTGGGGCATTCTCTTGGCAAATTCAGTAGGCATTATTGATAATAGCTACTGTGGTCCTAATGATATATGGAAGTTTCCTGCCCTTGCCACTCGCAATGTTACCATTCCTAAAGGCACTCCTATTGCTCAGTTTCAAATTCAGCTCTCACAGAAAGCCACTATCTGGCAGAAACTTCGTTGGCTCTTCTCTCCAAAGATTGAGCTTGTCAAAGTAGATGAACTTCACAATGAAAACAGAGGTGGTTTAGGCACTGGCTCTGACAAATACCGAACAAAATAAAACTAAAAAGTAAAAGAAAAAACATAATAGTAAATAGTCACAGCCTCTTCCTTTCTTAAAGGCTTAGTTAGCCCAAAAGGGCTTAGGGAGGCTCATCACTCATCAATCAAAAAATCATCACTATGCTCAAAAAAATAATCAACAAATTCCTTGATATTCATCCTAATGCCATGTCTTTCAAGAACAGTATTGACTTGGCTGAACTTCCTGTAGTCACATTCTACCAAGGCAGCAAGAAAATCAATTTCCTCCTTGACACTGGCTCTAATAATTGTATCATTGACAGCTCTTATCTCAAGAATCTTAATCACAGAATAGTGTGCGATGTTGAGAATACTGTTACTGGCATTGAAGGCAATGGTCAGAAGGCTGAAGGTGTATGTACTTTTGCCATGTCTTACAAAGACAAGATCTATGAGTATGCCTTTGTCATTCAGGATATGTCTGGGGTATTCAATTCTATCAAGAAGGAGACTGGTGTCACCATTCATGGCATACTTGGCTCTAAGTTCTTTAATGACTACAAGTATGTCCTTGATTTCAAGGAACTGATAGCTTATAGTAAAGAATGATTTATTTTGTATCTAATCAAAAAACTCTATTTGAAAGTGATAGCTTTCAATCTATGTCTGTAGAGGAATCTGTAGCTCTTATCAAGTCCTGGAAAATCTTTCAGTTTGATACTGAGGGTACAGGACTTGATTGTCACATTGCTAAAGTTCTTCTTATGCAATTTGGTAGTATGGACAAAACTACACAAGTTGTAGTTGACTGTACTACAATAGACCCCCTTCTTTATAAAGATGTCATTGAACAGGGCTTTCTTGTTGGACAAAATCTTAAGTATGATGCCAAGATGCTTATGGCTTTAGGTATCTTTATTCGTAGATGTTATGACACTATGATTGCTGAAATGCTTAGATACTTTGGCTTCCCAAGAATCCCTGTTTCTCCAGAGGAATATGAGGAACAAAAATATGACTTTCCTTATCATATCAAGACTTCTAAAGCCAAGAAGAATTGTCCAAGCCGAACTTATTATGAACTTAGTTTTGCTCTTGATGCCATTGGCTATAAGTATCTTGGTGTTAATATTGATAAGTCTGTCCGTGGTAAGATTAAGTATGTTGGCATTACTGAAGAAGTCATTGTCTATGGTGCCAATGATGTTGTTCATCTTGCAGACATCATGAATGCACAGGTAGCTTACTTTAAGTCCATAAATGCCATGCCTGCCTTAAAGATTGAGTGCAGTGCTGTTCTTCCTATTGCTTATTTTGAGTATTGTGGTGTAAAAATTGATGAAGCCAAGTGGCTAAGCATCTACAAACGTAATTGTAGTGACTTGCAGAAAGTCAAGGACAAACTTAATGCTTTTGTTGTTAATCTCGGCAATAAGGATTTCATCAGAAACACTATTCAACTTGACCTCTTTGAGGATGTTGATACCTCTGACAAGTCTAAATGTAATATCAATTGGAATAGTACTGATGATGTTGTTCCTCTCTTGAAGTTCCTTGGCTACAACACTAAGGGTTGGAATAAAGAGAAGAAGGAGGAGACTGAAAGCAAAGGTGCTGATTTGGTGAAGAAGCAAAAGCATGTCAATCCTGAGTTCTCTGCCTTATACCTTGAACTTTCACGCCTTGAGAAGCTTTGTTCTACCTATGGTCCACAATATATCAATGCCATCAATCCTAAGACCAAAAGGATTCATACTGAGTTTCGTCAACTTGATACTGTCACTGGCAGACTTTCTTGTGGTTCACAAAAGCAGAATGAGGATTTAGCTTCTCTCAAAGGTCTTCCTTTACAGCCAAGAAAAAGTCATCCTGAAGAGGTTTGTGCTTATCCTCAAATTCAGAATCTTCCTAACACTGATGAAGTCCGTTCTTGCTTTATAGCAGAAGAAGGTAATGACTTTATCTCTATAGACTATAACAGTGAGGAGTCAAGACTTCTTGCAAGTCTATCTGGAGACAAGGGTATGCTTGAGGTTTTTGAAAAGGGTTATGACATGCACAGCTATGTAGCATGGCTTATCTATCCTGACAAGATTCCTCGTGATGTTGATATCAGAAGCATTAAGGAGAAGTATCATTCTCTTAGACAATCTGCTAAAGGTCCTGAGTTCACTTTTGCTTTCCTTGGTAACTGGGCTACTCTTGTAGGCAACTATGGTATGCCTAAAGAAGAAGCTATGCAGATTGAGGAAAACTACAAGAAGGGTTTTGCTGGTGCCACAAAATATCAAGAACAATGTAAGAAGTATACTGAGTCCACTGGCATAATCAGAGTATGTCGTGAAACTGGGCATATTTCTCGTTGGTGGGATTGGCAGAAGTGGATTAAAAGACAACGCTCTACTGAATTTTGGGATGAATACAGAGAAAGAAAAGCTGCTGGATTGCCAAGAACTGAAGAAGCTAATGAGCACTTTGCTGCAAGAAACAAGTATGACAAGAACAGTGTCAATAGCACTACTCAAGGTCTTGGTGCTGTTATCTTTAAGGAGTTTACTTATGCTCTCTACATTTGGATTCTTGATAAGGGTTATCAGAATAAGGTTAAGTTCTGTGTCCCTGTGCATGATGAAATTTGTGAAGAATGTCCAAAGGAACTTACTTCTGAGGTTGTTGCTGCAACAAAGCATTTCATGGAAACTGTTGGAGCAAAGTATTGTCACAGACTTCCTCTTCCTGCTGAAGAAGAGGTTGGTCAATTTTGGAAACATTAATTTATTATGGTTATAACAGACGACGATTTAATTACTATCTGGAGATACTTCCAGTATTGTTGCCTACCTTCCATCACTATGGCAAGGTATGCTTATTTGGATTACATTGATGACATAAAGGCTGAAAAGTCTTTCTATCGTCATCTTAACAAGCAATCCATTAACAGGATTGGTAAACAGCTGGAAGCTCTTCCAGATAGTCTTATGGCTGTCAGCAGTCAGAACATTAGGTATATGAATATTCTCTCTGACAATATTGAAGAACAGTTTGAAAAGGAAGAGGAAGAGCTTCATCGTGCTTTATACATTTCTTTTAGGAATGCCAAGATGCAGCATCTTGATTGTCTTGCTGCTTTGCATTACATTTCCACCATGCTTCAGATTGCTTCTGTCACATTCTCTCAGTGTTGTCATGACATGAAACAGACTCTTCATAAAGACCCTACTGTTCTTTTCTCTACTTATGACCTTCATTCTCTCTCTGAGAAGTGGTCTGAGGTTGTTGACAAGGCTACTGAATGTTTTGGTTATAACAAGAATGATAAGAAGACTCCTTCTGTTGACCTTAACAACTTAAGATGTATCAAGGCTGTAGATGCTATCAGAGCAAAACTTGCTGACATTGAAACCTTACGCACTGCTATGCGTAAGTCCTATCCTTGGAGTATCAATTACAAAGAAGGGGTTCCTTATGAGCATTCTACTGACTGGCTAATAGTCAACACCAACCAAGACTCTAAATAATAATATCTTCCAATCAAAGGCTCAGAAAGACTCATTAAGACTTAGTTAGGCTATCTCCCAATCTCCTTTTCTTCAAAGGCTTAGTTAGGCTCATAGAGGCCCAGCAAGGCTCATTATCATTATCATTTCTCTCACAAAAAAAATTACAAAACAATGAAACAAGAAATACAGAAAATAAAGGATTTAGTTAACAAACTCTCTGCTGTTGTCATAAAACCCAATAGAGACACCTTTGCCATTAATACTTATATATGTATAAAGTCTATTTCACCAGAAGTAAAGCAGTTACAGGATGAAGTCTCTAATCTTGAGAAACTTTACAATAGCACTCATCCTCAAGAATCTACCTCTAAACAAAAAGACTCCCCTTCAAAAGATAAAGTCAATCATCCTTCCCATTACTCTTATTTAAAAGAGCTTTGTGGTGTAGAAGTGATAGATATTACACGTCACATGGACTTTGATACAGGCAATGCTTTAAAGTATCTTCTTAGGGCTGGACATAAGTCTGAGCAAGGCTATGATGATACAACTAAAGCTATAGAAGATTTGCAAAAAGCAATTTTCTATATTAAGGATAAGATTAATATGTTATTAATAAAACAGAAACAATGAGTTTAGATTTATATATAAAGAGTAATACTCCTGTACTTCATAGAGGTACAGGAATCTATATTAGAGACAATGGTGAGACTAAAGAACTTGCTACCAAGCAGGAAGTATTAACTCATTTTCCTGATATTAATCCTGATGATATTAAGGAGAGTACTTATGAAAGTGACACTTATTTTCACTTAAATCTTACTCATAATCTTACAGAAATGGCTATTAAATGTAAGATTATAAGTATATGTACTCCTAAAACACAAGATATATTTGCGACTCTATATGATTTTCTATGGCATCCAAAAGATAATCTTGGAATATCCATACCTAATATGGATTACTTGGAAGATGTTATGGAGTGTTACAGAAAATTGTTAGAAAAAAAGGATTTCTTCAAGCAATTCAATCCTTCTAATGGTTGGGGTACCTATGAGCAATTACTTAGAAGAACTAAGGAATATATAAATGCTCTTATATCTATCTCTGACGATTTTGATAACTACACTATTTATGCTGATGTTTAATATTTATTATTATGAAAGATAACTATCCCCTTCTTTCTCAGTCTGAGGAACGTATGGCTCCTTGGAATCAGAAAGATCCTGAACCTACTCAAGTAGACTGTTGTGTTTCTTATTGTCTCAGCAAGTCTATACCTGTCACAATAAAGAATTATGAAATCATTGACGATGAGCCAAACTTCGATAATACCAATTTTATTGAAGAATTTGAAAATGATAACAATACCTTTGGCATTCTCTCTCTACTCACTGAATTACAACACCTCTCACAAGAAAAAATCAATCACTTGGAAGATGAGCTTTCCATAACCCCCACTCCTACAGCCAAAGCTATAGTCCAAAAAGAATTGACTCACTACAAAAACATTTCCAAAGCCACTAAAGATTGGATCATCGATGACTTAGACGTCATCAAAGAAATCTAAAAGCCTCACTAAAAGCTCAAAAAGGCTTATTTAGGCTCAGTTAGGCTTAGTCAAATAACCACTTTTAAAATCCACAACTATGACATTCATAATACATTTCAAAGACAAGCCCAGAGAAACTTACAGCAATCATTATGATGAAGATGATGAACATGAAAGAGATGCTGCATGGGATGATGTTTATGCAACATTCCCTGATGCTGATTATATAGAAGCTTTTTAGTATGATACAAACAATTATAGTAGCTATAGTATATATTATATTATTTGCTTTAGAAATATTAGCATACTATATTTCTAAAAAAGATGTTGTTTTCCTATATGGTCTCATAACATTGATTGCATTTATAATCACTTTTGGTGCTACTTTAACTGATTGGTAATAAAAAAATATAAATCAATATGGAACAACTAGTAGTAATTGACAATAATAAAATCTACATTTACAATGCAGATAAACATCCTATATTTGATGATGATAATGCTACTACAGTAGATATTGTTGAATCTTTAGGTCATAATTACGATGATGTAGTTGTAGTATGGGGTGAAGATTTTACTATAGAAAAAGATTAAAGTATTGACAAAAAGAAGTTTAACATTATATACAAGCATTTTGCTAAACCTGTCTATGATATGGCAATGACTTATGAAAATAGTGCGCTTACTATTGAAAATAAAGTTGTAAATCCTAAGGTAGTAAAGTGTTTTAATGAGTTAAAGAAAGCATTAGAAGAACAATTAAAAAGTTATAAGTAATGGAAGTAACAGTACTACAAGAAACTCCTTGGAGTAGAGCATTAGATGCAGCAAGAAGAACTATTGGTAAAGAACCTTTGCATAAAGAACCAAGTGATAACTGGAAGGCAAAAGTTCTTCTTGCAGAGCATAGTCCTATCAAACTTGTTGAATATTGTATTCATTTTAAAAATCTTAGACAGTGGGTTGGAGTTCATTTGTTAAGACATGAACACATGTTACCTTTTATTCATTCTCAAAGGGAAGATAGAAGAAAACTTAATTGTAGTAGAGATGAACTTCCACAAGGTTCTGAGAATGATCAAGACTTTGTTGTCAATGCTCAGACTCTGATTAACATCAGCAGAAAGAGACTCTGTAAATGTGCATCTAAAGAAACACAAGAAGCATGGAAAGCTGTCAAGTCTGAGATTGCTAAACAAGATATTGTCATGGCTGATAAGATGGTTCCTAATTGCGTATATAGTGGCTTTTGTAGAGAACTTAATTGTTGTGGATATGTTAATACTGAAGCATATCAGAAAGAGTTAGAAACATATAGAAAAAAGAATTATGACGATTAATAATCATTAGTATAAAATAGTCTTACTTATTTCTTCTAACCTTATCACTTAACTCCCTCAATCACATAATTAATTTCTTTATCTTTGCCATTAATTTTTAATAGTAAAACATAACATTTATGGGATGTGTAAATAAAAGTAGTAAAGAGTTCAAGGATATTGCAGCACGTAACAATCTTGCTGACAATACCCTTGAGCTTATCACTCACAAGTATTGGTTAGAGACTGGCAATGAAACTCTCTTTCCTACAGATGTTTATATCCAGGCTCAACTTGGTAATTCTCATTATCAAGAGTCTGGTAAATCTGTAAGAGAACTATGGGGAAAAATGTACAATACTCCACAAGAGTTCAAGTCTCTTAGTCAACTTCAAGCTGCAAGGAAGGAAGCCTCAAGATTCTTTCCTCAATCTGCTATTGTCCATTACAGAAATGCTAAAGGCAACTACATGCTTTCTGTCAAAAGACCTGTAGAAAAAGCTGATTATAGTAAGGATGACTTCTTTGATGAGTTTGACAACATTGGTTCTATGAGGGATATCAAGAAGCTTAATCTTGGTATTAGGGAGAATCAAACCTATACCATTTCTAAGGTACAGGAGCTATACAACAGGTTCAATGAAAATAGAACTTCTAAGGTATTGGCTGATAAAGTCTTTAGCATTGCTAAGGACTTAGGTATTGAAGTTTCTTTTAATGAATCTCTTCCTTTTGGAATTATGGGTAGATACACCAATAGCAATACTATCACCTATAAGAAGTCTTTCCTTGAAAGAGATATAATGACAAACAAAAAAGCTTCTATCATTCTTCATGAAGTACTTCATTCTATCTCTATGTATGCTCTCTCTAATAAAACAGAGAATTGGAAGAGACCTGAAGCTTTGCAGGAGTTCCGTACAGAGATTAACTCTCTTTATCAAGATCTCAAGAACAACTCTCTCCTTAAAGGTGAAAGAGGTATTGTTGATGTTTTTGAGTTTGTTGCAGAACTTGCCAATCCTATCTTCAGAGATAAAATTCAAGAAATTGATAAACAAAGTAAAGCTAACAAATCTTTCTGGTCAAGGATTCTTGATGCCTTTAAGGCTCTCTTAGGTCTCCATACCTCTGACACTTATTATCAGCGTTCAATGAATGCCCTTGACAAGGCTCTTAATGCCTTTGATATTGATACCTACATGCGTTATAATGGTATCAAAAGCCAACTCAGAAAAGAAGTAGTCAATAATACAATAAATCAGACAAATCAGCGTTTAGAAAATAAAAACCAAACGCAATTGGATAATTCTCTTAATATTATTAATAATGCAGCACAGTCAGGTAAATGGACTACAGCATCTCTCTTAATATTAGATAACTTAATAAAAGATATTGAAAATGGCAAAGTCACTTATAAACGATTTCCTCAAGAAGCATCAAGAGGAATGTATCAAGGAGGTACAGCAAATGCAACAGCATCCATACTCCTTAGCTCAAATGAAAGCTCAAGTGGAAATGCTTCACTCTCAGTCTCAGAAAGGTATGAGAGAGACAAGAGACAACAGCCTGTCCAAGAAAGGATAATTGAGTCTTGGGCTAAGGCTAAAAGTATTTGGCATGATAATCTTGATACAATTAATGGCAAGGAATTGTTTGCAGAAGGAGGTGAGGCTAAAGTGTTTGCTAATGATGGTGACACAAAAGTCATTAAAATTCTTTCTACAGAATATTTTATTACTCCACAGTTTGCTCTTGACAGAATCACTCTTCACAACACTTTGTTCCCTGAAGCTGCGTTAAAGATTACAGGCTTTGGAAGAAACTCAAAAGGAGAGTTCCAATTTCTTGTAGAGCAACCTTTCATTCAAGGAACTCCTGCAACACAAACAGAGATAGACAAATTTATTACTAAGGCAGGTTTTACAAAGTCAACTAAAGATAAAGGTAATACTTTTATTACTGATGATTTGTATGTCTCTGATCTTCATGATGAAAATGTTATAAAAACTCCTAATGGTAATTTGATAGTCATTGATGCTGACCTCAGACTTAATACTCCAGAACTTAACCGTAATGGAAAATATGTGATAAACAATGATATTGTTTCAATTCAAGAAAGTAGTATTAATGACTTTATTAATTCCATGTCTAAAGAACAGCTTGATGATGAAATATCTCTTATCAAGCAGGAATCTGCTGACTATGACCTCATCAATGACATTAAATCTGAGCCTGAGCATAGTGGTAAGCCTATACCTCAAGACTTCACATTTGCTGATGGCACTAAGGTTAAGGCTCCTTTCAAGCCTAATGCTCAGCAGGTAGATGCTCTTAATGAGATGGATAGATTCATGAAGTCTAATGAAACTTCTATGACTCTCTCTGGCTATGCTGGCACTGGCAAGACCTCTCTTATGGAGATTATTGCTGAGAAAGGTAGAAAACAGCATCGTCCAGTAGTCTTTTGTGCTTCTACCAACAAGGCTGCTGCTGTTCTTAATGAACGTGTTTCTAAGGCTGGCTTCAAGGCTGCTACTCTTAACAAGGTATTTGGCATTAGTGTTGAAGTTGATTCTAACAGCAATACCTACAATGCACGTAATTTGGTAAATGTCTTGAGAGATGCTGACATTATGCCAGGTACTACTGTTATTATTGATGAAGCCTCTATGATTAATGAAGAGAATTATAATATTCTCAACAACATTGCTAAACAGAATAGTCTTAAGATTATCTATGTTGGAGACTCTGCACAGCTTGCTCCTGTAAATGAAGATAAAATATCAAAGGTCTTCCGCAATGGTGAGGGTAAAGTCATTACTCTTACTCAAGTAGAACGTACTGATGATAATGCTATCCTCAAGGAAGCTACTGACCTTCGCAATGGTAATCCTCTATCTGGTATTTCATCCTTTAATGGTAAAGGTGAAGGTGTTGCTTACATTTCTCCTAAACATCAAGATGAAATCAACAATGTTGTAGCTCATTATGTCAAAGGTCTGAAGCATGACCCTAATTATTTTAGGATTCTTGCTTTCACTAACAAAGCTGTATCTGCCTATAACAACCAAGTCAGAGAACTTCTTGGTTACACTTCCCCTACTCCTAATGTAGGTGAACCTATGACTGGCTATACCAACTGGGGTTATAATTGGAAAACAAAGTCTTATCGTTTCATCAACTCTGAGTCTTACAAGGTGTCTAAGGTAGGCAAAGCCCATAAAATAACAACAAGTCTCAATGATGGTACAACTGTTACTATGGAAGCTATTCCTCTCACTCTTGAAGACCCTGTTGGTAATGTAGATACCTTCGACTTTATTGACATCAAGAGCAATCCTTCTAATCTTCAGGCTGCTATACAGCTTGCCAATGAGAAGAAGATGCTTTGGGCTAAAGCCAAACATGCTGTTGGTAGAGATGCTAAGGCTAAAATCTATCAAAGAATCAACTTCATTGATAACTTCCTCTTTGTCAATGACAATATTGAGGATAGTAATCATAATCTTCTTCAAGCTAAGACCATTGACTTTGGTTATGCTATGACTGTACATAAGTCTCAAGGCTCTACCTTTACCAATGTTCTTATGGATGATGTTGATATATCAAGAGCTGGTCTTAATAGTAACAATGCTATGGAGGTCATTGACCTTGGTGAAGTAGATAATAATGTAGCTTCAAGTGCTAATTTCACAGGAGATGCAGAAGATGTTGATTTGGGATTTTCAAACGATTTCTCTACAACACCTACTGAACCTACTGAACATACAGCACCTACCCAAACTATCAATCTCAAGCAGCAGCTTGAATATGTAGGTGTGTCAAGGGCTACTGATACTGTTACTATCGTTAGTAATAATGTTAAGAAGGAAGGTTCTCCTCTTCATCCTACTAAAGAAGTAAAAGAAGATAAAGTAAACTCAAATACTACTCATTTGAATATTACTCCTGCTAATAGTGTAGACAAAAAAGCTGCTATAAAAGGAGCTATGGCAAATAAGTTTATTGGATTTGCAGATGGTATCTTTAACAGCTCTACTGGAAAATATGCTCAACAAGCAGGAGATAAAGCTAATACTGGAAACTATACCTCTGATGATGTAGTCTTTGTAAGTATTCCTGGTAAAAGAGGAAATGAAGATGTTAGACATCAACAACAGGATAAAACTATTACTGAAGCATTAAAAGCATTAAAGGCTGGAGCGACATTGCTTACTGACAATAAGGCTTATACAGAAAATAGTACTTATAATGAAGGTGAAAAGAGATTAGCTAAAGCATTGAATGATGCTGGAGCTGTCTATTCTGAGATTCAAAAAGACAATCAAACTATTGGTGTTTGGACAATAAACACTAATAATTCTCGTTCTAACAATAAAATAGAAAACAATGAAAGCAACAATACAAGAAATGCAGAAACTGTTGCAGGAAAACAACAAACAAGCAATGGAGGATTACTTGCTGAGTCACAAGCCAGAATCCAGAGAGGAGATGGAAACCTACGAGAAACTCAGGAACAAGGAGTTCTCTCTCAGGAAGATGTCAACAAGTCTTTAGATATAGATAGTTCTACATCCCCTACTGCCCCTACCACTCTTACTAAGGAAGAGCCTTCAACTGTTTCTCTTCCAAGTTATGAATACTTTAATGACCTCTATGAGGACACACCAGTAGATGCAGCTTGGAAGATTCCATATCTCAAGGAACTTGATGCTCAAATCTCTGGTGAAAAATCCATAGAGGATAATAAAAACATTATCAATCGCATGGACAACATTTTACAAGCAACAAGTGAGAAAGAGTATCTTCAAGAATCTAAAGATTCTGAGAAGAAACAAGTTGATAAGACTCTTGATGAATATGATAAACTCAATCGTCAGATTGACAATCTTCTTGGCAACCAAGACTTGGAAGCTAATGGTGAGATATACCACCTTGATGAACTTGGCGTAGCTCATCTTTCTGCATCTGAGATTCGTCATACTGCTGAACTTGTGGCTAATGAAATCTCTGATTCTATCTCTCAGCTTCAAAAGGAAGAAGGCATTGCTGAAAAGCTGTTCCCTACTCTCAAGACTAAACTTGACTTTAAATCTGCATCAAGAAAACAGATTGTTGAGACTGTTGGCATCAATCGTTTTATTGATAAAGTTAAGTCTATATTTGATACTGAGGCTAACTGGGATTCATATCAGAATGCTGAGGATGGTGGTCTTCAAGCTGACCTCATCTTTGCTAACTGGGATGCTATCATGTATCTTGCTGCTGATGTCTTTGCCATGAATGAGGGCTTTGGTATCACCAAGGATTTCTCTAAGGGCAACTTCACTACTACTAAGAATTCCAATATTGACTATGACAACTTCAATGATTACTCTAATGATCAGGATGTTGTTGCTGAAGAAGGTGGTAAGGATGAGCAGGAGCATTGGCAAATAGAAAATTGCACTATTGATGTCCTTAATTCTATGTCTGCTCTTGTCAGACAAGGCATTCATGAGTGCTATCGTCTTAATGCTGATAGTAGTAAGGTTATGAGTAAGTGGGGTATTGCAGAGCGTGTTAATCCTCGTGAAGCTGTTAATAGTATTCTTCGTTGGACTCAAGGCTCTCTGTCTCTTAATGATATGATTAAGAAGCTCTCTAATAAGCAACCTCAGAACCCTTGGCTCTCTCAGCTTATTCAGAGATTGTCTGATCAGAGTGGTAGTGAGACTGATTTCCAAAGCCAGTTCTATGGAGTGTTCTCTAAGCATTTTCAGCTTTACTCTGTTGTTCTTCTTGAAGATGGTAAGTATCATTGCATAACTGTCAACAGTCATCCTGCCCTTACTGATGTGATGAATACTATTACTGCTCAGTTCAAGATTGGAGAGCATCCTCTCTTTGGCACTAATGGTAAGGTTAACGCTAAGTTGCTTGGCTCTGCTGACTCTGATAGCAAAGACTTCACTCTTCATAAGGCATTGTCTGAGCTTCAAGACATTGACAAGTCTCTTAAGTATGTCAAGACTCTTAATGATGATATGTCTAAGTCTGTCTCTAACAATATCATGGCTGTTTGTAAAGCTTTAGGATATAATGTCACTGAGGACATGCTTTCTGGTGTTGTCAATGCTGAGAGCATTAATAAGGTAACTTCTGCTCTCAACTTCATTGTCAAAGACCTTGATAGTGCTGTTTCTGCTCAGCATAAGGGTGAAATGAAGGATTATAATCCTTTTGCTTTTGGCACTAAGTTTGGTATTAATGGTAGTCTCCGCAACTTCCTCTCTCCTATCACTGATAAGCTTGAGGATACTGCTATCAATGCTTTCTATGATAGTGGCAAGATGTATCAGTCTTATATCACTCCTTCATTCATGACTAAGCTCTTTAACAAGTTTCGTCAGGAAGGTCAGGCTTTTGAGGATTTCATTCTTAATGAATATGGCTCTTCTGAATGGTTCAAGTTTGGTGCTGGTGATGGTGACATTACCAAGGGTTGGCGTAATGAATGGCTCAGACTTCTTGCAAGAGATGAGAATGCTCGTAAGGTGTTTGACCATAAGGTTGAACTTAACTTCAATAAGCATAACTATATGCGCAACATGAGTGATGCTGAGTACACTCTTTCTCTCATCACTGAGTACTTCTCTGAGAGTGCAAAGGTTGAAGACCAAGTTCCTGCTTGGTTCAGAGTGCCTATGCAGTCTAATAAGCCTTCTTCTGAGTTCATAAAGTTCTACTCTTATAGAGGTGATGGTTATAAGGATGTTATTGTCAATGGTCTCCATAACATATTTCTGCAAGAAATTAGTAGAATACAGACTGTCCTCAGAAGAAACATGTCTAAAAATGACTCTGGATTCATCAAGAACTTTGACACTAATGGTCGTAAGTTCTGCTTCCTTCCTGTGCTTAACAGCTATCTTGAGAATGGTGATGTGTCTAAGAGAAATGTTCTGCATGATGAGGATGGCTCTGTGTCTTCTGACAACAACAGGTTTGCCTCTCTTCTTCAAAAGATTGTAAAAGGTGAAATTGCTCTTGATTCTAATGAAGGCAGTGAACTTAGTATACTTGCTGATAAGATTATCCGTCAGTCTACAGAAGACAGAGTACAGTCTATTCTTAATACTTGGGAAAGGAATGGTATTCTTGAAACTGCCAAGAACATCAAGGACATCTATCCTTCTGAGTTTGACAATTCCTCTAACATAAAGAATGAGGAGAGGGAAGATGTAATCAATGATTGGGTTAGAAGCCAAGTAGAAAACTTCCTTTGGAATGACTCTTTTGCTTCTAAGAACATTCTTCAACTTACTCTTTCTGACATTGCTTTCTATAAGGATACTGAGGATTTGCAGAAACGTCTTGCTCAGCTTCATGCTCCTGGTGTTAGAGGTAATATCTCTGCTGTTGATTATAGTGGTAATAGAGTATCTGATGGTAAGTACAGAACATTCATCTTAAAGGACTTTGATTCTTTCAAGTCTAACATCATTGCCAATATTTCTGAAGTATTTGACCGCAAGATTGCTACTGCCCCTGACAATCAGAAGGCTGCAATGATTGCTCTTAAGGAATCTCTTGTTGGTAAGGATGGTAAGTACACTAAGATTAATGTCACTGATGCTCAAGGATATTCTTCTCCATCTTCTTACAGAAAGAAGGCTTACATCTTTGGCAAGTGGTCTCATCAAGCTGAGGACATCTATCAGAAGTTGCTTAAAGGTGAATATACATATAGTGATTTGGAGACTGCATTCCAGCCTCTAAAGCCTTTTGTGTATTCTAAGCTTACTAAGGATATGGGTGTAGCTAATGCTCCTATTCACAGTATGCAGGTTCCTTTCCAAGCCAAGAATGCTGAGTATCTTCTTATCATGGCTGATGCTATTCTTAAAGGTGAAAAGCTTTCTCGACCTAATCTTCTTAGAGCTGTCTATAGAGTAATGGAGGATTCTGAACGTCTTATGCCTACTAAAGGCATTGACACTGTTCAGTTTGAGTCTTCTATTAAGTCTGGTCTTCAAGGCAAGATGAATATCTATCAGTTCATGAATATGGAAGGTGGTGAGAATGCTGCCTATACCTTTATGATGAATCAAATCTTCAAGGAAGAGACCGATGCTACAGGTGAAAGAGTTTATAAGAACTATAACACTGATACCTTTGTACATGAAACTTCTTATGAGGATTACTGTCTTCAGCAGGAGGTTCCTGAGCATTTTAGAGAGCATTCTCAAGCTCATGGTTCTCAGATTAGAATGATTACTCCCTCTGACCTTGACCTCTTCACTATTGATGAGAATGGTCAGCAAGTGGATAACTTCTATGGGTGGACTGAACCTGATGGCACTGTCAAGAGAATGAAGGCTGATGAGTTCCGTAAGGAATATGAGCAGACTATTGCTGATAATATTGAAGAGAGTATTGATAATCTTTCTGCTGAACTTCACTTGAATAGTGGGGATAAGCGTGAGAGAAATATTGCTCTTTCCAAGATTCTTCAAAGAGAAGTTTTATCTTCTCCTCGCTATGGAATTGACCTTGTGCAGGCTTGTTCTATTGATAAGGAGACTGGTGAATTTAGAATTCCAAAAGGTGACCCTATACAGGCTAAACGCATTGAACAGCTTATAAATTCTGTTATTAAGAACAGAGTTAACAAGCAGAAGATTGCTGGTGGTCCTATTGTGCAGGTGTCTAATTTTGGTACTTCTAAACAGCTTCACATTAGATTCAATGACAAGCAGGGAAATCTCATTCCTCTTGAGGAGGAATATGTTCCCTCTGAACATGATGGTCTTTCTTATAAGGATTATCTCAAGAAGAATCAAGGTGGTATTGCTTACTTTGAAGTGTTCTGTCCTATATGGTCTAATGAACTCTTTGACAAGTTCTCTAATGCTGATGGTTCTATCAATGTTGATGCTATCAATGTTGTTGACCCAGAGCTTCTAAAGATGGTTAGTTACCGTATTCCTACTGAGGATAAGTACTCTTGTGCTCCTATGAAGGTTGTTGGTTTCATGCCTCGTGAAGCTGGTGATGCTATCATGCTTCCTTATGAGCTTACTGAGATTGATGATTCTGACTTTGATGTTGATAAGCGTTATGTCATGCGTAAGGACATACCTATTAAGACTAAGAGAAGAAAGGATATTGAAGGTGAACTTTTTAAGAGAGCTTCTGAAAGTTATGCTAAGGCTCATAATGGTAAAACTAACAATCAATGGATTGGTGAGCAGATAAGAATGTTCCTTGACAATCCTCAAAAGATGAAGTCTACTGATAAGTTTATGCAATGGCTTTATGGTCAATATCAACAAGTTGCCTACTATACTGATGCTCCTACAAGTGGAAGAATGTATCGTGACAATAAGATTATTGATATGACTTATGCTGTTCTTACTAATCAGATGACTGCTGACAAGATTCTTAATCCTGGTGGCTTTGATGCTCCTAAGAAGATGGGATACATGGTTGCTGCCTATAAGAATCCTGCCAATAAAGGCATCTCTTGGAATGTTCTGCAAGGCATGTCTATTGATGAACTCAAGAAGTTGTCTTATACTGATAAGGACCTCACTTTTGCTGATACTCAGATTCAGTTCTATAAGCAGAACTCTGCTGCTGCATCATTGATTGGTGTGTTTGCTGTCAATAAAGTAGCTCATGCTACTCTTGAAAGTAATGACATCTTCCTTGATGTGTCTGAGATTTGTGGTAATGATGATTTCACTATTGCTGGTACTACCTTTGGTGGTAGAATGCAGATAGACCAAAAGTATGACCGTGAGGGCACTCTCATTGGTAAGACTCTTGGCTCTCTTGTGTCTGCTTCTGCTGATGCTGTGAAAGACCCTATCCTCAATCTTATGAATGTCAATATGACTACTGCTGGTATGCTTAACACTATGTTGAGATTGGGTATAACTTTCAATGATGCAGCTCTCTTCCTTTCTCAAGATGTTATAGAGCGTCTGCTTAATCAGTTCAATAGAGAGAATCTTTCTAACTATGTATCTCTTGATAGCCTCATCAATAAGTGGCTTGATGAATACCGTAGAAAGTATAACATTGATGACTCTTCTAACATCAATACTGAACCTCTTTCTACTGAGGAACTTGTTAATGGTCTTACTTCTGAAGAGCATGATGCTACTAATTATAAGGTACTGCTTGCTTTCCAAAAGATGAGAAGTCTTACTGATGCTATGCGTAAGCCCACTTATGCCACAAGATTTAATTCTATTTCCAGTGCTGTTGGTCCACTCATCATTGACAATCTTATAATTGAGCACAAAATGTCTCAGTTTATTGATGCCAATACTGATAATGGTACTCACTTTTACACTGCTGATGGTGTTCCTGTGGATATTGATGACATCTTCTTTGATCATCCAGTCTTGAAGCAGTTTGCAAGAACTGTTGACATAGCTAAGTCTCTGTTCTCTGACATGCCTGCTGGAAGTGCTGGATTCAGAAACTTGCTTGCTCAGTTGCCAAAGGATATTGCTGACAAGATGTATGGTGATAAGAAGTTACTTGACCAGTTCTCTAACTTCTATCAGTCTTATCTTCTTGTACAGTCTGGGGTTATTAACTCTAAGAATCTCAAGGACTATGCAACAGCATTCCCTAAGTGGTTCATAGAGCAGAACTTCAAGACTAAGTATCCTAATAATGAGCTTATTCAAGCCATTAGAATGAATGTTGCCAAGAGCACTGGACATCCTTATCTTTCAATTAATATCACTGGTATGGATGAACAGCGTAAGGAGGAACTTCGCAGTGCTTGGATTGACCTCCATAAGGTTGATTCTAAGCTCTCTAAGATGCTGTTTGACTACAGTTTCTTCCGTGCTGGTATTGGTTTCTCTCCTAAGACTTTCATGGCATTGGTTCCTACTTATGTCAAGGAAAGATTAAAGAATGAGAACACTGGTGTATCTTATGTTGACACTTATAGACGTTTCCCCACTGTTGTACCTAAGTTGGTTATCAACCAGTTCATCCGTAATAATATGGATAACAATAAGCTTGTTCCTTGGAAAGGTGGTAAGGATACTCATTATAATGTTAATCTTAAGATGGGTGAACTCAAGGTTTATAGACCAGAAGAAATAGCTGACCTTACTGATGTTTCTTACATGAAGACTAAAGTAGGTAAGCAGACCTATTACTGGCACCTTGATTCTTCAACCTCTGAAGAGCTTACCTTCAAAAGAGTAAAACCTCTTGGCAATAATGGTGAGTACCTTGAGATTAACACCTCAGACATTACAAATCCTCTAAGTGAAGTCTCAAATGTTTCTGAGGAAAAACCAGCATCTACAGTACAGGAGTCTGCTTCTGATTTGAAGACTGAAAGCCCACAGGAATCTACTGCTGAGGAATCTGTAAAGACATCTGTCATCACCAAGACTGAGGAGGTCAAAAACCTCTCTTCTCTTGCTGATTTGATTATGCTTCAGAATCCTAAGCTTGACCATCCTGGTGCTGAAAAACTTGCTCTTACTATCAAGGAAAAAGAAAAAATGTTCACTAAGTTCCTTCAAAAGGTCTTTGCACAAAAAGGTCTTGACCTCAATGAAGATGAAGCTCTTGAAGAGTTCCATAAGTATTGCTAATAAAAGTAAAAACAAAAAGGGAGGTGTCACTACCTCCCTTTCTTTTTTCCAAATATTCACCCCTCTCCTATCAAACCTACAATACCTACCCAAGGCTCAAGAATGCCCAGTCAGGCTTAGTAAGGCTTAAACCATTTTCTCCCCTCATCATCCCAAGTACATTGCTTAACCTCCTTATTCCCTCCATCTTATCCTCTTGAGGGTCATAGACAATCTCTTCTACATTCTCAACAGGTTTTTCAAACATTGTTTCATCTATAACAGGAGCTTTATAAAGTGTTTCAGGATCTACATCCATACCATTAGGCATTTGCATCTGAGGTAATGTTATCTCTGCATTGAAGTTATTGAAATAATTAGATGGTATAGTATATTCTGAAGGGTCTATATGTATTCCAAGCTTACCAGTACCAGTATATTTAGTTCTATAGTTTCCTCCAAACATCTCCCTTTCAGCATTTCTTCTTGTAGTAAGTCCTCTTAGCTCATTATCCCTTGAAGCCCACATAGCCTTCTGTACATCTTCCTTTGAAGCCTTACCTTCAGCATAAGCTGTCAACACTGGCACTACTCTCTGCTTCAGTCTTCCCATTCCTACATTATACCCATAAGAATACAAAGCATCTTTTTGTCGCTGTGTCAGTCTATTTCTCACTTCAGCAGGCACTACTCTATTAAAGTCCCTTGCCTCATCCTCAAAGCTTCTATTAGTCTTCATAGAGCTTCCCTCCCAATTAGCTATCCTCTTTTTTATACTGTCTGAGGGAGTATATCCTTGTGAGGCATTCATCCTTCCTCCCTTAACAAACTCATTATAAACCTTTTTTATCTCTGGCAACGTAGTAATCCCATTAGCAATAGCAACCTTCATCATTTCAGCTTTATCTGAAATAGAAAGATTATCCCAATCTGGATTTTCTATTGCTCTTATATATTGAGCTACTAATGAATCATCTTTTACTGGCATAATTTTACTCTCTTAATTGTTCAATAGAATCTTTTCCTCTCATTACATTATCAGGAATACCTGTAGCATCACTATTTCCATAGATTTAATAAACCTTACATCTTAAGCCATAATCAATGGAGTCAATACAAGAATAATCCAATACACTATCAGTAAGGCTATATTTAACCTTTCTTAGTCCCTTTATTCCATTCTGCTATCTGAGTAAAAAGTACATGACAGAGATATTCAACCATATAAGCCTCTGTTTCCCTATCATCTATTCCCCTAACATCACAGATACATTGCATAGCATGAACCATTTCATGGATAATAACTTCCTTAGTTACAGTTTTTGGGGTACCATCAAAGATAATAAAGACATCCCTACCTCCTGTTAATCCTTCAATATCCAAAGTCATACCTGGAGGAAGAACTTTCTCTTCATCAAGATACTTCTGTATCTCTGAAGCAAAGTTTTTAGCCCATTCATTCTTCATACCTAAATCCTCAGATAGAACATCTTCAACCTCTTCATAAAGATATTCCTTAGAAGTAGTTATCATTACTATTACCTCACTATAAAACATATCAATGGGTATGACACAAGAACATATTTTATTTTTCTTCATATTAATCTACATCATCAAATATTGTCAACTCCTGACTTCCTCTTGCCTTACTCTGCTCACTAAGCTCACTCTCTACTTTCTTCTGAAGATTCTGCAATGATGATACTATTCCCTCAACATTCTTCAGTGCTGTAGTTATTGCAGATATTTGATACTTGGGTCTTCCTTTATCATCCTCTTCATTCAAGATATTGGGATTTTTTAGGAAAGTACTCACAGTTCTTGCTGCTACAAGGGCTGCATTAAGCAACTCCTGTGATGGTGTCACTGTATGCTTCTTATATACTTCCATTGCTTCCTGCAACAAGGGTGATGGCTTAAAGTCACTCTCCAATCCTTCTTGCTCTATAATAGCTTTAGCTCTCTCTTCCTCATTTAATATATATGAGTAAGTACTTCTTGGGTCTACCATAAAATAAAGGTATGACATCTGCTTATAGAACTGTTCCTTTGATGCACTTCTGTCTTGGTTATATAGTTTCCTTATAGGTTTTATCAACAATGCCTCATCAGCAATCTGCAATGAATAATTCTCTGTCTTTATTAACTTCATCTCTTCCTTTTATTTAATTATTATTTAATTTAAAGTAGTTAAGGAGACGGAAGTTAGGAGAAGTTTAGGCTTCACCTGTAGTTAGTAAAAGTTAGCAAACGTATGTCTTAATATATAACCAATAAAACTATTGTCCATTAACTTCCCCTAACTTCTCATTAACTCCCATTAACTCCCTTTTACCTTTTCAACGCTGCATTCACCTTTTTCTCTTGAATCCTTGCATCATCTGCCTGTTTTTTCTTTTGCAGTGCAAGGTTCTCATTGAATTGTCTTGCATTCTCCGATAGTTTCTCTCTTTCAAGAGCAGTAGTATCTAAGGCATCATGATTCATAATAGCCATTCTGTCAGCCTCAGCCTTTGAGTTTATCTGAGCAACCAATAGCTTCACCTCATTATCTTCTTGATGCATCTTATATTCCTGCTTTGCCTGCATCTGTGCAATCTGCTGCTGTTGCTGTAGCTGTGCTTGCTGCATCTGCTGTGCCTGTTGCTGCTGTTGCAGTGCTTCTTCTCTCTTCCTTCTTTCATTAGCCTCAACCATTCTCTGCTTCTCTGCAACACTTGTTGTTGTGTAGAGCTTCATTATTGAAGAGAAGTCAAGCAACTGGTTCTGAAGTGCTGCTTGTGCAAGTGTATCAAGCTTCTGGTTAAGTTCCATAGTACCATTACTGTTATCCACTACTATTCCATAGTCACATTCTGCAAATTCATCACCATCTATTTCAACAAGTTTCTTGCTACCATCATTCAGTATATAGTCAAACTTCTTCTTTCTGCCTCTCATTGCTATCTTTGCAGTCTCCAAGAAACATTCTAACACTCTTTTCTTCACACTGTCATGGGTAAAGAACAGTCTTTCTGTAATGAGCGATGATTGCAGTGTTGCTCTTTCTACACCTCCTACAGTCTCTCTGTTACTGATCTGTCCTTCCCTTTGCTTTGATATACCGGCAAGCTCTCCTATTTTTGTTGAAATCCATTCAAGCACATTTATGTATTGTTGTATCTCATTACCTAATGAGGCATCTATCACTCCTGATGAAGCATTGTTCATAGCTCCTGCAAGCTTACCAGTTGCCATACCTACACTACCTTCCTTGAAGCTGTCTTCTACTGATACACCATTTACATTGATATAGTACAACCACTTGTCAGCACCCCATCCCTTTGGTGTTTTTGCAAGGTCCATCCTTATCACCTTACCAACATTCTTTGCAAGTACCTTGTTTAGTCTGTCATGGAATATATCATACAGATAAGAGTAAGGCTTCATTATATCTACCAATGAGTATGGTTCATCACCATTAAGGTTATATATACTTCCTACAATACCAAAATGACATCTTGAAGGATTACTCAGTCTGTTATACTGCACTGGTCTTGGTCTCATGTTAACATATATGTCTGTACCAATTTTTGTACCTTCCCATGCCTCATTTATCCAGAATGTCTGTTCTTCTTCTCCCTTGTCAGGATTACAGTAATAGGTCTCAGGATAGAAGTTAAACTCTTCCTCACCTGTCTCAGGGTCATAGCTCTTCACCTTCTTTATCTGTCTCCTTGACTTCCAATATACTCTCAACACTCTTACATTACCATTCATGTCATAAGGTAAAGATGTTGTATCTTCTGTATTGTCAAACAGACTGAATGGGTCTATAGCTCCATCTCCAGCTGTTGACAAACTTACATTAGGTATAAAACCATACCTACTGTCTATGTTGTTCATACTGTCTGCATAAGGACTACCTCCATTATTGTTTGTTGAGTTCTCTAATGCCTCAATATCTTTCTTTGACAGTTGATCCCAATAAGCATCTATTATTCTTCCTGGATTCCAGTAGTCTTCTATCACTATCATGTCAGCATCCTCTATATATGATGATACTCCCGACTTTATTATCCTCATCTTCCGAGGGTCTATCTTCTCCAAGTTAGGCTCACCTCCTACTATATCACATATATATGCTTCTTCTCCTACAGTATAGGCATCTACAAATCCCTTGTTAAAGAGTTGTGACATCTCAAGTTCCTTCATATAGTGATTAAGCAACCAGTTTCCTCTTACCTCTCTTTTGTCTTGATATTCATAGGTAAAGTAGTCTGCTTGTTTCTCCATCTCTCTGTTAAAGCTCTCCTCATCCATTGAACCATCCATCACAAGCTGTTGAAGCATTGTGTTCACCTGTAGATTCTTCTCTTCCTCTATCTCTGACACAGCATTTGGATTAGTCACAATCACTCTGAAATCAAAGGTTCTCTTTGACTCCTCTCCCCTCAGCACTTCAAGCTTTGAGTTTATCACTGGATAATGTTGTATGTTCTCAGGTATAAATGATGCCTTAATGTTATAAGGGTTCATTATAACCTTCAAATCATCCATGTGTATCTTACCATTCAGCAAGTCATAGTTTATCTTCATTGCCCTCACTGACTTCCTTGTCAAATGGCAGTGCATCAGACTATGATCATCGCCAAAGTCAACACACTTAGCCCTCCATTTCTTTCCTTTCTTATTAAAAGAAAGCTGTTGTGGTGGAAAACCACCTATTGCATTATAAGCCATATATTATCTTCTTTATTTTTCTTATTATTATTCTAAGACAAAGATAATAAAACCCATTAACTAAATACCTCACCTAAGAATTTCCCTAACTCTATCTAACTCCATAACATAAAAATAGCCTTCCTATACCAATAGCATAGAAAGGCTTAATAAGGCTTAATAAGGCTTATAAACAAAAAACTATACTCCAAAATACTTCCTCACATTAAACACTCCGTCCTTATCTTTCAACTTATCCAAAGCAAGCAAATGTATAGCATTGAATATCTCTTCTTGCGACATCTCTGCCAGAGATTTCCCTGCTATCTTTGCTATTGTTTTTATACTGTCTGAATATATCATATTCATTGCAGTATACAAAGCCCACTTATTATAGTAAGGTTCTTCCTCCAAACAAATACCTTGTGACTTCATGCAGCTCTCCCACTCTGAAGTATTCCATCCTCCCTCTGGTTCCATGCCACTTACTACCTGTGTAGCTTCTTTCTTTGACAGATAATTATACCAGTTTATTGCTTCCAATCTGTCTATATATTCCTGTGCTACATCTGGTCTCCAATCTGCAATGTCTTTCATCATACATTCCATGACACCACCAAATATATTCATATACTTTGGTTCCTTTGACATTACCATTTTATTATATAGCCTTTCAAAGGCTTTCATTATTTCATTCTGTTCCATACTTTAAGTCTTGTTTGTTATGCAGTAAGCAATGACTTCAACTCCATAAAATCTTCACCACTGAATGTTATTGTTTTCTTACTTCCAAATATTAGGTTCATCAATATGTTGTCTGGCAATGTTATGGCTACCTTTCCTTTGCCCATTACTCCTTTTACAAACCCCATGTCAAAGGTTGTCTCTTCCATACTATTGAACATCTCCATAGCATCTGTAAACAATGTATTTGGATTTATATCTCCATTCTCATCTGCAAGAAACAGTGCTGCATTGTCCACACCTTCACTTATTTTTCCTTCATACTTGTTTATTATATTATGACATCCTCTTTTAATATATACAGCTGGCACTGTAAGTGCAGGATTGTCTTTCACCATTTCATTCACTCTATTATTAAACCATAAATCCAAGCTACTTAGAAACTTTTCTTTTAATGTTGGTATGTTCATTTGTTTCCTCCTTTCTTTGCTTTCATCATTATCATAAAGTCTTTAAAGGTCATGTCACTATAATTTGTCATATACTCATTCCATAATGCAGCCTTTTCTTCTTCTGCCTGCATTGCATTTTTTCTGAGTTTCCTTATAAGGGAAAGATGTTTCTCTAAGGCTTCCTTTCCATCTTTAGTCTGTTCCACCAATGGTCTGATTATTCTTAACTCTTCTCTTTGCAATATGTCTGCTACATTCTTATAGCTTTCTACAAACTCTTCATTATTATTCAGATAATTCTTCTGTGAGTCTGTCAACCCATCCATTATCTTGTCTATCTCATCCCAAGTAGGAGTCTTTGTCTGCTGTGGCTGCATGTTAAATACACCTTTCTGCTTTTGCAATTCAGCAAGTTTCTGTGCCCATTCTTGGTTCAACTGTTCCAAGGCTTGATTCTGCTGTCCACCTAATACTGGGTCTGATCCAAAATTCATCATATCAATCTCCTTCACATAAGTATAGTTTATATAAATAATCTCAAAACCTTTCATTCCTAAGGCTTAAAGAGGCTTAATCAGGCTTAGAGAGGCTTATTAAGTTCTTCAAAAGAGCCAACACCAATTATGCTGGCTCTTTTTTATTTATCTCTTCTTACGAGTTTTAATCTTCTTAAGCTCCTGCTGGTGTTCCATTACTGACACAGTTGCAGCTCTGATAACTACCATAACCTGTAACTGTAGGAGTACTTGGCAATACAAGCTGACCATATATACACTTGCAAGTCTTCTTGTCTGTATAGTCCATCAACAGCTTATCCTGATATGGGCGTATAGCTTCCATTACAGCTATCTTCTTGTCAAGCTCATTGAACTTTGCAGCATACTTCTCATTGAGTGCATCAAATCCATCCCTCTGACTCTTGTAAAGTCCAAAGCCTTGCTGCACCATTGCATCCTTCAGCTTGTCATCACCGTCTCTCTGACTCTTATAAAGACCAAACTCTGCTTCCATAGCTCTCCTATTTTCAGCATTCTGTGCCTCTACAAAGCCTTTCCACAAGCTAAACTTCTCTGCCACATCTGTCTCTCTCATTGCATAGAATTTATTTGCAGTGTCAAGCTTCAGTCCAAACATATTTGTAAGCAACTTCACTTCATCTGCACATTCCTTCTCCATTACCTCAAGAGCTGTTGGAGCTGCATTGTTAGCAGTCATGCCTCCATAAGTATTGATGTTTACATTGTCTGGCATACCATTTCCAAGTGAGCCAAAAATACTCCTGCCTCCATTACCTGTAAGCCAAGGCAATACTCCCAATGCAGTACCTGCTATACCTAAACCAAGAGCTGTTCCTGCAACACCCTTACTTGCATAATCATGCTTTCTGTTGTCATCTTCATAAACCTTTTTCTCGATGACTTTCTCATTTGTCATATCCATGATACAATCTTTATTAAGCAATTAACTATCAAAATTTTATAAAACACTTTGTAACCGATTACATTGCAAATATACAATAAAAAAGGTTGGACAATATAACATTGCTCAACCTCTAGTCTAAGTCATTGTATATCAAGTTTTTCTTTTGAGTAACATTCTTTCCTTATATTGCTCAACCATCTCTCTTTTCCACACCAAATGCTTTTGATGCACTATCTTTCTTCCTCTTGGAAACTCTTTTCTCAGTATCATTCTGTCTAAGGTTGAAGTACTCACTCCAAGCATCTTGCTTGTTTCTACCTTAGTCAGCCATTCCTTTTCATCTATACTAACCTCTCTTCTGCCAAACTCATACTTCAACAAGTTACTGAAATAGGTAATATCTACTTTTGAACAAAGTCCTTTCATCACTATTTCCTTAAATCTGTCAAGTGCTCTACACAACCATTGCTCTCCAGGTGTTGTCATTACTTCCTCCTTTCCATTTCCATCATTACCTCATTATACAACTCATTGGTCTTTTCATTTCCCTCAAATGGTTTTCTGAGTATCTTCAATAAGCACGTCAGCATGGATTTTAGGATTCTTTTCACACTCTTCCTATGCTTTACACATACTTCCACTGTATCTATTGCATATATGCAGAGTATACAATATATAAGAGTATAGTGTGTGTCTATCATTTCATTTGTGCAGAACCATGAGCCATAATACCACCTCTCTACATTGATGAATATGAAGTACACAAATGGTATTCTGAGGAAGTTACACCATCCATAAAGAAAACTTGCTGGCAACGTTATCAACGGCAATACCAAGAAAAGAAATACATATATCCACGCTATACATATTTCATTCTGATCTGAATATTTCATCAGTTCTTGTGTGTTTTGACTAAACACATAAAAGATACACCAATGTGACAGCATTAATAATATTGGGAATATCACTGCTGCACATTGGTAGAATCTCCAGATAGTGTTTTCTCTTACTACAGTGTCTCCACTGTCTTTTGTTTCTTCTTTCTTTTGTCTTGTTCTCATAATACTAAGTTTTTAATGTCGTTGTATTGGTTTAGCACTGACAAAATTATCTCAATATTATAAGTATAGCAAGTGATTATAAACTGAAAAATGCTGAAAGTTACTGTTTTTTATTGATAGAAAAGCTGATTTTTGCTTATTCTTTCAGTTTTAACACTATAGGTTCCCTTGTTTCATTTATTATTTCTAACTTTGCTTTTATTACTAATTCGCTCAATATTCTAACAATATAATAGTTATGACAACATTTTTCTTTAATTTTATAAGTAGACTTGAACACTTCAAGTATCCTTATTACTGTGGTCTTCAGGAGCGCAGACAATTTGTATGCTTTCTTTTCACTACTTTTGTAGAACTTTTCTATGTTCCTACCAATATTCTTGGTCTTAATGACTATCATCATTCCACCATCTTTGATGTCTATAATTGGCTTCACCTTATCTTTGTCATTATTCTACAGATACTTTTCTGGACTAACACTCTCTCCACCAAAACATCTGTCTATACCTTCTTTACTGCTATTGCTATAAAGTTATCAGCAGAATCTCTTTATGAGTTATCTACAACAGGTGTCTATGGCATTCATATTCTTGGCAACCTCAACATTATTCTCATCCTTGCTTCAGTAGCTATAGCTGTGCGTCTAAGTAAGTTAGCTATCACTATAACAACAATTCTAACTCTTGGTCTTATCATCTTCTGCATTACCTCTCCTCTCCATCACATCCTAAGAGTCATGCGAATTTTCTTTGTTGGCTACATGTTTATTCTTTACATCATAATTTTTGACTCTAAGAATGCAACTAAAGGTCTCCGTATGCCTAACAGAATTACCAAAGAGGAGCAATCTGCCATTGATATGCTTATCAATCTTAATAAATCAGATAAAGAGAAAGTTTACTCTCTCTTATCAAGATTGTCTTCCACTCATCAAGAGGAACTACTCAACAACATTAAGGATTACTATCATCAGCAGTATATAGAAACTATCAACCTTCTCTCTATCTGTCCATCCTTCACACCCTCAGAAGTAGAAATCTGTAAACTCATCCTTATGGATAAATCTCTAAAAGAAATATGTTCCATCCTTCACAAAACACCTTCCAACATCACAAGTCAACGCACTCATATTAGAAAGAAACTTAATCTTACAAAACAAGATGATCTTAGAACCTCTCTTATGATATTAGTAAATAAAGCTAAAGAAACAACATAAAATATAATAATCCACTTACACAAGTGTATAAGTGGATTATTGTTTATTTACCAAAGTCTTTTGCTACCTTTTCTTTTATTCATTTTATTTACATTTTAGTTTAAACTATCTCAATTTACTTCCCAAACAACTGGTCTATCTCCCCGTTGCTTATTGACTCTATAGCTCCTTGCGTCACAGGAGTTATTGTAGTCCCATTGCCAATATATAGCATAGGCTTACTATTATCCTTTAGCGAGTACAGGCTACCACTCTCAGGAATACCATTGCCAAAGCCTTCCTTGCGCATTTCCTTCCAGTTCTTATAGTATTTACGAGTGCCAGTACCACTTTCAATGATACACAGCACAAAGCGATTCATCTTACTCAGAAACACTATAAAACCACTTTCACTGCTTGGTGTGACATTCTCTATCAGAGTCACACTATCATTGTTATACTCCTCAAAGATAGGAACATCAACCAGTGCCCCAGACTCATTTGCTTGCTTCAGTTCTTGACATGTCTTCTTGTCTTCACTTGTCATAAGTCCGTGCTTACTCTCAGTAGCATCCCACAGCTGATTGTCCCTAATCTTTATGTTTCCATCCAGCATTGCCACACCATCCGCCACACCTTCCCTGTCAGTAGTCTTGCTCTTTACAAGCTCCTTCACCTTTGTGGTGTAATGTGCCAATCCATTCTTTCCTACAAACTTTGCCATACCTTCTGTTTTTAGATAATACCTAATGATAGTCCCCAATAAGTCAGGAACGTCCAACCTATAGCTGCTACCTCTGCAATAAACAGTGCATACTTTCTGAGCTTCTTAACATATATAATGCCTATCACATAAGCAACAATAGCTGCAATAGTCATAATAAAGTTAGCACTCAGACACCAGCCTATTCCTGCCATAGCACATATTGTAGCAGCAGCCTTATGCACCCCTCTGTCTTCATTCATAAACCTTGGAGCAGCACCTACAAACATCAGCCCTCCACAGGCAAGGAAAGCCAGACATTGTACACCCTTGCCACAGTCCAGCAGACACATAAGCATCAACATGCCTACAGACATCATGACAACTTGAAACACCCATCCACTTTTACCAAGCAGATAATAGATAGACGATACCATTTCTGGTATACCACATTTCTTAATCACTACAATCAGCATCACCACAAACAGCAATGCTGCAATAATACTTAGTCCTATCATAATCCTAAATCCAAATTAATATTCAACATTGAACCTCAGCTTCTCGGGATAACCACTCTTGTAGTCATACCTCATAGCATCCTCCACACTCTCCAGTTTCTCTACAGCAGCCCTATGACGTGCAGTTGCATTGAAGCAGTCAAAGGCATAATTTTCAAGCTGTAGACGCAGCTGTTCAGCCTTGTCACAGGGCAGAGTAATAGGCACACCGTCAAACCACCAAGTGATTTCCTTGAATCCTAATGCCACCTTGTCTGCAATGTTCTGCTGAAAGCCCATGCGTTCCTCCTTTTTTGCCCAAGTGCGTATGCCGTTGATATAGAAGCTGTTCACATTTTCCGACTCATCATACTTGTCTATATATGCCAGCAGTGTCTCTTTCATTGCCTTCAGCACATCCTCGCCAAGCCCTTCGGCTATCTCCTTTATCTCCTCCATGCTTGCCAGTTCTCCACACTCAGCAATCTTCTCTATCACGCTGCTCATCCTGGGCTTGTAGAAAAATACCTCAACCCAGTAGTCACAAAGAGGCAGTTCCTTTTCCTCTCCTGTCTCTTCATTCTTTTCTGTCTGTATCTTCTTTGCCCATGCAATGTGATACATGTATTCGCTCTTCTTTTCAAACGCCTTGAAATCAGCGGTTTTTCCAAATGATTTTATCATAGTTTATTTGTTTTAATCGTATAGTGAATATATAGGGATAGTATATGGTTGGGTGTAGGTCTTATTAAATGAACTAATATACATTTTATTGTCTACAATCCACGTAAGGTCAGTACTTGCTTGTGTTGATATCCAATATTTATTACCAGTATCAAAATTAACAGAACTTGAGTCTAAAGAATTAAGCATAGTACTAAGTGTATTTTCATTAAGGCTCATTTCATAGGCTTCACCTGCTGACATAAGGTGACCTTTCCTGCCGTTTTTAAAGGTATAGTTAGAGCAGTAATATGCAGCTGGTGCATTTTGACCAAGTGCTTTTACAATTGCCTCTGTATTGGCTTTGCCATTAAAATCAGCTATCGCGTCCGCGTATTTTGTTGTAGTTGTAACTCCTTCAACAAGTTGTGCTTGCTCACTCCACTTTAGATATTGTTTTGCTCCTGGTGCCATGACAATAGCAACTTTTTCTGTGATTAAAGCTACTCCTACAATTGTATCTTTATTGTAATCCCATGAAGTACTATATATAAGATTGTCATTTATATCAATAAAAAATACCCCTATCTCCAGTGCCTTATACGTAAATGTTACTTCTCTGTTATACAGTGGTGACGGAATGTACTTCAATGCCTTTGGCTTCATATACATCTTCACTGTACCAACCTCTACCGTCACATCCTTATCACATGGCACCTTAACGTTTATAGGAGTACCCTGCCAAGTCTGTGTGTTCACCGTTTTGTCGCCACTCTTCACAGTAATAGTCGCGCCAATCAGTCCAGTATCTGAATCTGATTTGTCTGACACCAGCTTGATGATGACAGTCTCCTTCAGTTTTTCATTCAGATTATCCTTTGTGAGATAGCCCTTATCTTTCGCATAGTCGTCAATAGAAGTACCCAGAGTTTCAGGTGTTATGAATGTACCTGTTTTTTTAACAAGTTTATTGCCTCGTATAGATATATCTGTAACTCCCTTTCCAGCTACAGCCTCACCTGTTTCCGCAATAATACCGTCTATTGCTGTCAAGAAAGCTCCTTGTGTTACATTAATGTCCTTACCATTCTTCGCTATACTTGCAATTCCATTTCCATTTGCAACCCCAGTTACCTTGACATTATTCACATAACCATCCAACGACTGATGCCCAGTTAGAAAAGTTGCCTTTGTTACTTTAAGAGTTTTACCCTCTTTAGTTATACTTGCAATACCATTTCCACTTGTTCCATCTGGCTGAACAGCATTCACATATCCTGCCAATGATGTATCTGTCAAGAATTTCTTTTCGTCTAACGCAGTGTTAGTTACATAATCATTAAGTGCACTACTCTGTGCATACTCTGGATGAGTATGTTTCTTGGCAGCATATTTAGTATCATGATTATGATTAACATCAGCCTTTTTTGCCAAACCGTCATTCAAAGCCGCAGTTGTCGCAAGTCCAGCTGCTGATGTCAAAAACGTTGCCTTTGTTGCTGTAATGGTATTACCCGACTTAGATATGCTACTAATACCATTTCCTTCTCCTGTTACACTGAGTATTGTAGCTGCATTATTTTCCAATGTAGTAATTTTACCAGTAGCAGCATTCAAATCCGTAGAATTAGCCTTCTTACCAATTTCAGTATTCAAAGTATCCACAGCACTCTTCACTGCCTTATTCTGAATAGGGTTGGTAGAATCTGATTTCAGCTCAGCGTCAACAGTGATAGTCTTGTTTTCCAGCGCAGTCAGTTTCTTATCTATGGCGCCCATTTTGGTATCGTAGGTTCCTTGTGGCACCTTTCCATTAAGCGTATTGACTACCTCATTAAACTTCGCTGCTACTGTTTTGTTTGCTATAGGATTGGAAGATTCTGTATTAAAAGCAGTATCTACTGTTATTGTGCCTCCAGGAGTTACTACAGAAGCGCTCTTTTGCTCATCACCCAGCTTCTCCCACTTAGATTCATCATACGCCTTATTTGGGTCACCAAGATAAATATACTCTGTCTTGTTGTTCTTGGCTGTAGTAGCACTTGCTGGCACAAGATATATCTTCGAGGTGTCAATACCAGTTGTAGGCAACTTATCCACAATCTTATACAATGATGCACTTAGTTGAAGATCACCCTTTCCAAAAATTGGATCTCCGTTTATAGTCTTTATATCAGGCATCTGTTCTACAGGCACCTTACCATTAGCATCAAGTGTAGCCACACCATTTGGAAAACCTTTCTGGTTCGATGGTATCTGTGTTTCATTAATCACCTTACTAAGTCCAACCTGTGCCTTAGTCACACCATGAGGATTCTGTTTGTTGCCAACATGAGTAGTCACTTTGCCATCCACCTCACCAGCCTTACCATCAGCATAGCCCTTCATCTTTCCAGTGAAATGAGTCAGTCCTTCATTGTCCAAGTATTTAGTCATATTTTCCTCCTTCCTTTTTTATTCAAACATTTTGTCAATTTCAGCATTACTCAGTTCCTGTGTAGCCACAGCACCATCCAGCTTCTCCACTGTCACACTACCAGCAGCAATCTTGCTTGAAGTGATACTTCCATTAGCTATCTTGTTTCCAGTCACAGCATTGTCTTTCAGCTTCTCAGTAGTGATACTTCCGTCTTTCAGCTTGTCCTCAATGCCGTCAAACATACCCTTCACCAGCTTGTTAGCAGTAATAGTCCCATCCACTATCTTCTCAGCCGTTATGCTGTTAGCAGCTATCTTCTCAGCTGTCACAGAACCATCCCTAAGTTCAAATCTCAACTTTTTCTTAGGGCTATCTTTCATGGCAGCTTCACTAAAATAATTTCCTTTATTCATATTTTATGATTTTATTTTCTACAAAAATAAAAACTCTTTCTTTACATTTTAAGCAACTAATAAAACCATTTGTATAACATAATCAAAACCCTAATAAAAAATAAAAAGATGTATCAAAGCTTTCCTTAATACATCTTCTTATATCTAATCATTCTATCTACAATCTTCTATTGTCTTCATCCAAGCTTCTATATCATCCTTTGATGTTCCAATACTGTCTACCTCTATATCTTTATCTCTTAAGAACTTCTCAAGTTGTGCAGGAACAGAAGGAGCATCTTTCCATTTACCCTTAATCAGCTTTAGTATATTCATCCTATAAGCTTTCTTTCCATAAAGCTCTGCAAAAGTTTGTGTTGATGAAGCACTCTTAGCAACAGGAATCCTTTTACCTTTATTCTTTTCCTCTGACTCTTTCTTCACTTCTTCTGTCTTTTCCTCTGTTTTCTTCTCTTCTTTAGTAGTAGAAGTCTCATCAATAGTATTAACAGCAACCATTTCTCCAGTCTCAGGGTTTATTACTAATTTCATTGACTTAGAATCATCTGTAAAGTTCATATCTACATCTTGAAGATTCATTACCTTCAACTGCTTTTGTGCTTCAGCTTCTCTTTGTTTCTTGGCTTCTTTTTCTTTTATCTCCTTTATTATCTCTGTAGCTTTTTCTTCACTGACATTCTTCACTTCTTTGGTATTCCTATTCACCTTTATAGCCTCTGGATGCTCTCCTTCTTTCAAGATAAAGTATTCCCATACTCCTTCATTCTTGATAGGACTAAGCTGATTGTCTATAATCATTTTGTTGTAATCCAACTGTTTTATCATCTTTTCATCAGTAATAGGTTCTCCATTAAGATAATACATTCCATCATCCTCTCTACGAGTGTAATATTGATGCTTATATATTACCTGACTCTTATTCTCATTCTTAAAGTCACTATTTTTGACAGCCTTAGGAGTTTCATTCACTATCTGTTTTGGCTTTAACATATTACCTTCACCATCCAGTCCATAGATACTATATGAACTTCCTGCTGTACTAAACATTGCTATATCTGTCATCAGTGCTCCTGCCTCATCATATTCTTTCAGCAACTTCTGACTTTGTAGCACTCTTGCAGTAATGTTCACTCTTGGATTCATATCTTCTATAGCCTTCATAAACTCCATTCTGTCAAAGTTACTGTCAAGGGTAAATGTCTTCTGTACCTTTCCATCATGTACCAATGATACTTCTGCTTTAGTTTTCTTAAGCAATATGTTATCCCCATCCTTGTCAAAGTAGAAGATATTGCACAAGTCCATTACTGCTTGATACCTTTTTACATAGTCTGGGGATACAACATCTTGCAACAATCTATTCACTCTGTCCTTTAATGCTCCATCTCTCATCTCATTATACTTTAGTACTTTCAAGTATGAAGGTATCAGCTTTCCATTACCTGCTGGTATAAACACAAAAGCACTTCCTGCATTCCTTATAGTATTCCTTGGAACCATCACATTGTCTACAGAAGTTCCTACAGTCAAGAACTTTGTCAACTCTTGTATTCCCCATGCCACACTCTGCATGTCATATCCCATAGGGTTTCTCTCCTTGTCAGCAAGCAGTTCTTTCACACTCCTAAACTCAATATTATTATCATTCAATCCCTGCTTTACAATATATCCTGGTATTAAAGAATATGGCACAATCTCAGTACTAAGACTCTCATTCACATAAAACCTCTCATTAGAATGAGTATCAAAAAATTCCTTTCTGGGTTTTATCATTAATCCCAAAGGCTCTCCAGTACTGTTCTTATAAGTAGGAGATATAGGATTTGTAAGCACATCATACAGTGACTTTTGTGCAAAGTTCTTTTTTGCAAATCCAGCTACACCTATCACAAGATACTTCTTGCCATTGCTCTCTATTACACCACCATTCTTGTCATTATGTATTGCAGTAATTCCCTTATTGATACTATTATCATAATCCAATACAAGCATCAGATGTTTTTGCATAACATTGTCATTGGTAGCATTACTCTCAGGTCTTACTGACATAAACTTCACTTTGGCATTAGGATTTCTTCTAAGTATCTTTCCAAGTTCTTGGTCTATGATATTCTGCAATTTTATTCCAGTAGCATCCATCCAAGCATAATACTCATCCATTTGTTTTCTGTTATCCTTGCCTTTTTTATTAACAAGTATTCCATCTTGCTCTAATGGATTAGGCTCATATCTACTCATTGCATTACCACTAAGAGTAGTAACATTTGCTTCTATGTTATGTTCTCCTACACCATTCAGTTCATCAGCATCTATATTTGTCTCTGACACATGCACTTCCTTACCATTAGAGTCAATGTCATTAATCTGTTCATCGATACTTGCTGATACTCCTTGAACACTGTCTCCATTATCAACAATGTTCACATTACCAATATACACCCCCTTGGCTGTAAGTTCTGTTTCTCTGGCTTTCTGCTGTCTTTCTATAGCCTTTTCTATGTCAAAAGATTTCTTTGCTTTCACTTCTGTTGTTTTATTGGTTCCTGCAAAGTTACCTACAAAATACCAATCATCATCTTTTTTCTTTATAGAACTTGCTTCAAACATAGCATTTTCCTCATGCTCTCCTGTCTCAGGAGTCACCTCATATTCATCTGATGCAATACTCAGTACATCATGTTTATCATCTGTGTCAAAGGATATTTCACCTTCCATCTTTGTCACAGTGAACTTACCCTTCTTAGCATTGTCTCCAGTACCATACCACATCTCTCCTGCTGTAACACTCATATCCCCAGACCCATCACCTAAGATAGTCTTCACATTCTGAGTCATGGGTGTTGTAGCATCTTGCATTGCAGTATTCTGCACTGTAACACTCTTCTCATTATCTGTCTTGTCTTTTTGAGGTTCTTCAGAAGGTTCTTCACCTATAAATAGGTCCACATCTTCTGTACTATTTAAAGTATCGTTTTTACCAGGAATCTTATCAATATCCTCTTGCTTTTCTTTCTCCTCAGCAACCTTCTTCTCAGCAGCATTCTTTGCAGCTTCATCTACTTTTTTCTTTTCCTCTTCCTTCTTTTTTGCTTCCTCTGCTTCACGCTTTTTCCTTTGCTTTCTATTCTCAATAATAGTAGCATCTCTTTGATAACTCATTTGTGCCACCTTTGATAGCAATCCGTCAATCTGATTTCTGAAGTTCTCACTCAGTTCTAGGTCATCTACAATACTTTCCAGCTTTGCTTGAACCTCTTCTACATTGTTTGATTTCTTTTGATTGCTGATTATAGTACTTGCTATAATCATCTTTTCTCCAGTCTCAAGAGCACTATGCTTCAATATAGCTGCAACATCATCATTAAACTTCAACATGTCATAGTATGGCTTGATTGCTTCAGCTTGCTTTGGATAATCATTCATATATGCCTCTACAATCTCACTATTTGCTTCCAGCACTTTATCTCTGAAAGCTTCAGGATTTTCTTCTCTGTTTTGATAAGCATCTGATATGTCTTTATATTTCTTTTTTATCTCCCTCTGTATGCTTTCACCCCAAGCTGCCATACCTCTACTTTGTTCTGCTGCATCAAAGTATGTAGAAGCAAGTTTGTCATTGTTACTAATCTTGTTATACACAGTCTCCATATCATCAATTCTTGATGCAAGTATTCCTGCATCATTTATCTTCCTCAATGCTTCTGGGTCTTTCTGTTTTAAACGTGCAATAGCCTTGTCAATGACTGCCTGTTTCTTCTTTGAGAAGTTCTCTTTATTCTTATGGTCAAGGATATATGCCATATCCCTAACATCAGCATTAAGAATATCATTTACAGTAAATGAAGTCTTGCTGTCTTCACCCTCTCCTATCTTACTGATGTCTTCTTTTTCACCCAAGAGTCTGTCCTTTGACTCTCTTAAAGTCTGTATCTGAAAGTTCTGTGAGTCTATCAGTTCTTTGTATTTTTTGATGTCTTCTTTTATAGTGATTCTTTCACCTTCCTTGGTAGTATTCTCCAACTGTTTTTCAAGCTGTTGAATCTTAGTTCTTGCATAACCATTGCTTGCAGACAATTCTTCTATCTCCTTGTCTGCCTTAACCACTTCTTTCTTCCTTGCTGCAACAGCTTTCTTTATTGAGTTCTTTGTATCATATCTCATGGCATAGTTAGGAGTATATGTAGATTCTGTATCTGCACTACCAGTACCAAGTTCATTCAATATTGACTCAAGTCTGTTTTTATAATCATCCTTTGCTACAGTATTGTACACAAGTGTTGCTGCTACTCTTGGGTCTACATTCTTCATACTTGGACTATTGGCAAACATCTGCTGTATTTCATCTACCTTTTTCTTCATATCCATGAAGTACTTGGCATTCTTTTGCAGTCTTTCTGCTGCCACTTTCTTTGAATCCTCATTACCATCAAGTATTGACTTATTGTCAGGGTCTGCAATGAACTTGTCTACTTCATTACTCATCTCCTCCTCTGACAATGTTCCATCTGCTAATCCTTGTATAGTATGCATAGTGTCCTCATACAGCTTACTCTTTGTTCCACCCATGTCTTCAAGTTCATTCAATGACTTTATCAAGGTAAAAGCATTCAGCAGTTTATTATCCTTATAGTCAAGGATATTCATAGGATTGTTTCCATTAACTGGTGTATTGAAGTTATTCAGCACAGATATAGTCTTGGCTGCTGAATCAAGTTTACCCTTGTTAGCTGCCACTACTCTGTTTATTGCTTCTACTGTATTGTCTATCCTTCTGTCTTTCTGCCTTGCTTCTGCAATGGTATTAAGCAATGGATTCATCATCACACTGCTTGCTCTCTCTGCAAAGTTTATCTTATTTCCATAAGCATCCTTTTTATTCAACACAGCATTCCATGTATCTTTTGGATGAAATACAGCATTCATGTTAGGTGCTACTGTTGTCATTGGTGACACCATTCCAATAAAGCCTTCATACAGATTCTGCCTATCTGTAATACCTTCAATTCCTTCTGACAATCCTGCAAGAAAGTTTCCTGCAAATGAATCTACTGTACTGTCATAAGCCTCTGGGTCATAGTTCCTCTTCATGTAGTTGTCAAAGACATTGCTGCCTACTCCTCCTGCAAATGAAGCATTGATACCATCAAGATATTCATCTGCAAAGCCTCCTGCAAACTGTTTTCCTATCTCCTTTGCAAGTCCTTTACCTGATGAGAACCTTATTTCTTTATCACCCTTTACAGCTCTTTTTACACCACCTTTTTCTATATCTGCTATGATATTCTTGTCTATGGTGTTGTCAAAAGCTCCTCTCATAGAACCCTTTGCTATCAAGAATTTCTGTACTGCTGTGGTCAGAGGTATATTCTTTACATAGTCCATAGCAAAGTTTGTCATATAGGCTTTTGTTGCTGCTCTTGCAGCTTCCATCTCATCTTTCTTATGCAGCTCTTCAAGTTCCTTTTGCTTTGCACCAAGCAGTTGATTGGTATACATTTGCTTTGCCTGTGCCTTCAATGTCTCATCACTCATTGGCAGCTGTGTCATTCCTTCCCTACTACCACTGGCTACTCTCCTATTATCCTTTACCTTCAACTGCTTATAGTAGTAGTCTAAGGCTGCTTTTGAGTCCTTGCTGTTATAGTCTATTGACCTTTGATAATCATGAAGCTCACTGTTTATTTGTTCTCGTATTTTCTGCTTGGCTGTCTCCATTTGCTCCTCAAAGGTTCCCATTGCTTCTAACTGTGAACCTGAAAGACCTGTGGTTGCTCCTACAAGAACATCATTAAGCACTCTTCCTGCTTTATTTGCAGTCTGCATTGCCTTGGCTGAAAGTCCAACACCTTCCATTGCTGCATTAGCTCCCATACCTACCAATCTACCAGCACCTCCTGTAAGAGCAGTTGTCAACAATGGTTCTACAAAATGACCACTCTGCTTGAAACCTTCTTGTACTGTGTCCCAAGAAAAGAAGTCTGGTGTATAACCATACTCTCTTACATTCACATCTGTAGAAATGCCACCTCTTTCCTCTATTGCTTTTATCTCTGTCGGAGAAAAGGTATTATACTTATATACATTATTCCAATAGGCAGGATTTGTCCAAATGTTTTCATTCCTCTTATAGTCAACAATCTTTCCTTTCTTGTCATATATAGGTTTATCTGGGTCTTTACCTTGATTAATTACAGCCATTCTGTCTACATCATACCAGTTCTTCATATTGGCAAATAATGCTATATCAGAACCTATATCTGACCATGCTGTTGTCAATACTCCTTTCAGTGTATTACCAGTAAACTTACCATCCTGTGCCTCTGCTATCCTATTCTGTATGTCTCTACCAAGATACTGCATGGCTACTCCTTCACCATACTTCTGTTTCAATGCTTGGTATTTAGCATAGTCCTTCAGCTTATTCTCATCATCATAGTCTTTCAACCAACTTGAATTTTTAAATCCTGAATAATATCCAGTACTCTTTGATGCTATCTTATCAAAGTCCTTCAACCAACTTCCAATACTCCTCTGCTTATTAGTATCTGCATCAAGCATATTGGCATACATAATGTCTGCATCACCTTGTATGTCTTTCTCTCTTCTTTTCTGTGACTCTGCATACAGCTTATCAAGTATCTCCTTATCTCTTTTAGCATAAGCATCATCTTGAAGCTTTGGAGACTGTGCAACAGCAGGTTTTGCCATCTGAAGTCCTGCTGCCAATCCAGGCTCCATTGCTGCAATCCTTGGATTCATACCCATCTGGTCAAAGGTATTCTGCATACCCTTAGCTTTCTTCACATTTGCATTCCACATCTGTGCTCTCTTCTTACTACCAAGATACTCATCATTGTTCAACAAGTCATACATACCATCTGTATCAAGATATGTAGCTAATTCATTGAAATTACTATCATTACCATAAGCACCTTTAAAAGCTTTCCAAGTTAACTCTGCTTTAGTCTGCTCATTTCTAAGGTTAAAAGAATTTTCAGTTCCATCATTATTTAAATTAAAAGCATCTAAACCAAAAGTATTAATATACTTCTGATTCATATATAAGATATTAGCTGCTTTATCTCTATTATTAAGGTTATGATATTGGTCTAACACATTAGCATTAGCTTTCATAAAAGCATCACGCTCTTCAGGAGATAGACTGTCTAATCCCTTTAACCCTCTTAATCCTTTTATCTTTTCTATTGGCATATTCTCTTTATTTTAGTTCTATCTGCAAATTTAATAAACTACTTAGATGCCTCAACACTATTTAGCACTTCCATTATCTTAGCTTATTGACTTACTAAGACCTCATTTTCTAATAAATACAAAGGCTTAGGTAGGCATAAAGAGGCATAGTAAGGCTTAAAAATTAAAATCAATTCTACCAAAAACAAAAAAAAGAGTAGTACCTCTAAAGTACTACTCTTCAATGTATTAATTATTACTTGGAGAATAATCAAACACTTTAAACAGTGAGTCATCTTCATCCATAGTCACCAGTCTTTCCCAGTCTTTATAAAAAGGTAAATCATATTTCACAACATTCCTCCAATATCTGTTTTCTCCCTTATGTCTACCTGATTGAATTTCTTCAAACAAGTCACCATTAGTAAGTCCATATATAACATATAACAGAGAATTAAGAGTATTAACACTTGCAATAGGAGATTGTACCATAGTTATAATACTATTAGGCATCTTTATACCAGGCATTGATGCTTCTGTTTCTGTAAGCATACGCTTGGTCTGATAAATCCACCATCTTCTGAACCATTCCTTCTTATGATCATCTTCTTCACCAAGAACAAAGCTAAGTCCAAGAAGACTAATCCATACTAATATTTCTGCTCTTGCTCTCTTGACATTATATCTCTGCATCTCACTAAGATTGTTCCACTGAGTCTGGGCTTTTGTCATCATCAACCAACAATCTTTCATGAACATTAACATAGCATCCTTTTTATGTCCTGACTTCCAAGTGTCCTTGGTATCATCATTGAACAAACCTTTCCAAACACTCACCCAATAACCTTCTCTCCATTCTCCAAGAGTAAAATCAAAATGCCTGCCTCTATATCTTCTGCTATAATGACCTACCATCCATTGACGGAAATTCATTACAAGTCTTCCCATACAGTATTGATGTATAAGTCCCTTATCCTCTGCATTCATAGCTCCGTGCATAGACTGATTGGCATACATAATCTTACCTCTTATCTTATCAAGATAAACCTTAGTAATAGCATTTCCATCAAGGTCTGTAACACTTTCCTTTATAATAAGTTCTGCATTATCATCTTTCTTTTCTGTAACATCAAAGGCTTCATACAGACTAATTTCCTTACCATTTAGTTTTACTTTCTCATGTCTTAGTATTGCATACATAGGAAGCATGTGAATGAAATACTCACCTACACCATAACCAGCATAGCTAAAATCCTTTGAGATAAAGTGTCTGAGGAAACTGTTATAATATCTCTTGTTAGAAGCTTTTTCAAAATTCTCCTGCATAGGGTCAAACATCTTCTGCAACAATGTTCCTTTAGAACTGGTGTTGTTAGACAGATACTCAGACATATCACCCTTGACACCAGTATCACCAAACAACTTGGTAAAAGCCCATACCATATCCTTATAGCCAAAGAACTCATTACTTCCTGCATCAATGAATATCTGTATTATACCAGCAGTACCATTGGCAACCATACCAGGCAAGTTAGTAGCCAGTCCTCTGAATGAGGTGTATTTGATAACTGAATCACAGAACTTAGTAAATACCTTGTTCTCATTAGGATTTCTTTTTACACCATATATATGTTGGTCAATGAAACCATGAAGTACAGCACCTACATTATTTGTTTTACCAAAGTTATAGACATCCTTGATTACCTTGTTGAATCTACTATCAGAAATTTCCACCATTGACTTAGGAGTTGCAGGGTCTTTATGGTCAGCAAAGTCAGCCATAATATACATCATATCTTCTATCTCAGACATAGCAGCATAGTTAATAGCAGAACTTGCAAGATGAATTATACCAGAAGAGAAGTCACGTAGTAACTCTCCATCTTCTACTTGATTCTGAAAGAATATAGGAATTCTTCTTTTAGGAGTATTATCATAATCACCTTCTACAAGTGTAGTCTTTTCACCATCCACTACAGCATTATCAATGAAATTAGTGTCATCTTCCCTTATGACAAACGGGTCTTTGAGCTTATTAAGGATAGCCTTACCAATACCTTTTGTATTAAAAGACTTACCAGCCTTAAGAAAAGCATCCATTGATGTTCTTCTTATCTGAGGAGGATAATAGTAATTCTGTGCATGTACAGGGTAGTTGGATTCAAGCTCTCCCTTAATCTGCATGATGGTATCATAGTATTCCTTCTGAGCAGGTGCCCAGTCTTTCTGAAAGTCCTCAGCTTTTCTATAATTCTCATTAGGAACCCTTTCTTTTCTACCATTCTCCTTATCTACAAGTCTGTCTTCAGTATTCTCATATATCCAATTATTCATTGCTTGCTCCAAGTCAAATCCTCTGAGACCATTTCTTTTCAATCGTTTTTTCTCATCTTCTTTGGCAGCATCAAATTTTTCCCAATTAATATCACTAATGATATGTTTTTCATCCTCATACATAAACTCAGAATTGAAACCTGCTTTCTTGAGTCTTTCATTAGCAATATTTATTCTTGCTTCTACATCTTCCATTGCTTGGTCTCTCATAATCTCTTGATTACGCATTACAGTACCTGCAACATTGATGAGTAAGTTTTTAGCAGTTCCTACACTATTCAGCCATCTGTCTGTCCAACCAACACTTTGTAGAGATTTCTCAAGCATATCATTAAGCTCAGAGTCAGAGATTTTACCCTTGGACATTAGCTTTGCCATATCATATATATTCTGTTTGGTCAGCTTCTTTATAACTCCTTCCTTATTTTCAAAGTATGTCTTCAGTTTCTGAGCAATTTCTTTTATAGTATCAATGTCTTCTTGATTTTCTATATCATTAAGATCCATGTTGTCCAAGGCAAGCATTGATACAATATGCCTATACTGATTCTCAATATCCTTATATTGCTTCAATACATGTGCTTTATTCATAATGACTTCCATATTATCACCAGTAAGAGAGACATTCTTTATTTCTTCCTCTATACTTTCTATATCATTTGTAGCAAGTTTGAGGAAGTCAACAATACTCTTATAATGCTTCTTTTCAGCCAGTTCTTTTTGTAGCTTGTTATAAAGTCTTTTCAATTCCTTGCCTTCCTCTGTCACTCCTTTTTCCTTATGCAAGGCAGTCATTTTTCTTTTAAGCTGTGTTATAATCTCAGAATAAGCCTGACTTACATTGTCTATATCATCATTGATTCTTCTTGTTTCTCCTTTGAATATATGAAACTTTTTATTCAACTTATCAATCTCTTCTTTCCATTCTACTTCAGGACTGTTAACCTCAATACTAAATGTTGTCTGGTTTATCTGGTCTATCAATGCTTCAACATCTATACCATGTAATTTCTTAGCATGACTTATTGCCATAGCAAGAAGGTGACGTTGTGAGTTGTCAAGTTCTATAACTTTATGATTGAAATCATCAATAGCTTGAGCAGCATTTTCTATAGAACCAAACTTATCTATAAGTCTTTGTACTTCCTTAGAATCTTTATCTATAGTAAACAATATCAAGGCATCTTTTCTATAGATATTATTTATATCTATCTTTGAAATATTTCTAAGCTGCTTTCCCAAATCAAGGTTATAAGCAGAGAAGGTACCTTTCAGTTCTTCAGGCATAGAAGTAATATCAATACCATTAGCATTGAATACTTGTTTATATATCTCCCAAGCCTTCAATTTTTCTCTTGTTGATACTGGTACATCTATAGTTCCAGCATCTTTTGCATATACCTTTATATTATATACAATATTATCAGAAGTAGTATGTTGTTCTACTCCTGCAACAAGACCAGTATGACTGTTATTGAAGTCATTTACTTTATTAAGAACTTCTTCTGCATCTGTATAGTCAACTCTTTTTCCACCAATACTATCTACAGCACCAAGCCTATATTCCTCTACATCAAAGTTGTTTATTTCCTCCATCTGTTTTTCCACACCAAGATAGTCTACCACATCTTTTGCGGGAAATTCCCCTTGACTGTTTATATGATACTTTGGAGAGCCATCTGCATTCTTTACAGCTTCCATCTTCTCCTTAGCATTGGATTTAGTATATATTACATATATTCCAATAGCCTGTTCCCTTGTATAACGAAACTCCTTCTTTTTATCCATCAAGTCCAAAAACATTCTTGACCTGTCACCATTAGGAGCATTGGGAACAAATATGCAATTAACTCCACTCTTACTTTCTTTCATTGTAATAAAAATTAAGTTATCTATATATTGTTATTCATAAGCTGACATATCCAGCAGAACTTCAAGCTTAGAAGCTACCTCTGTCATCATATCCTGTATAATGTCCAAATCAGGAATCCTATCTTCATGTCCCTTTCTCCATGTTACTGTAAGTATTCCAAGGTCTTCATTCTTTGAAGTCTTCATAGCTCTCATACCAAGGGCAGTACAATTAGTTTCTTTAAGGATGTGTGCATAGCCAGAATCAATCTCTGCCACTTCATCCATAGATGTGAACCATTTGAACTTAGTCTTCAGTATGTGTCCTATGATTGGGAATATATTAGTAGGAATACATTGAAAGTCCTTGTAATTAAAAGTAATTCCCTCAGCAGTATTGATAGAAGGGAAACTCTCATCATAGAACCTCTTATGATAACCTCCAATATATTTCTCTGTATTGTGCATCAGCTCAATAGTCACCACATCACAGTTGAGTGACTTTCTGAGATGGTCAGTAAGAGCATTGGCTTCTTCTTCTATTCTTGAAGTTTGTGCATAGCATTCTTTATCTTTGAGTTTCTCTTGCTTTTTCTGTTGCTGTATAGCAATTGACACAGCTGCCATAATCCTTCTTTGTGCATATATGGAGTATACAATCATAGCAAGACCTACAACTACAGCAATAGAGATGGGATTAGGTTTCATAGCTATAGTGACAACCCAGTCATAAAGGTCATCGCGTAAGAACAGCTTACCAAAGAAAAGAGCACCAAGGGTGCAGAGAATGATTTTAAAAAACACAGTCACAGAATGGTCATTGACATCATTCAATTTGCTGAATCCTCCTAAGAAATTAGCAAAGGACTGTATGAGTGTGGAAATTTTGTCTAACATTATATTATTTATTAATCAATTTTCTATATGTACAAAGGTAGACATTAAGGATTAGTGTAAGAACAGCTTAAGTAAAACACTTAAAAAGTATATGTTTTTTAGTAGATACTATGCAACAAATTAAATTATCTTACGTTATACTAATAAAACTCAGTAGCATGCAATATTCATTATATGACTTATACAAGAACTGTTCATTAGATCTCTATGATATAAGGAAGCATTTTCTTGACAGATTCTATTATCAAGACCATAGTAGAAATAAAGCAAGAGATGTAATGAGGATTGTTGTGTCTTCTTCAAAAATAGAGAAGCTTCTTAAAACATCTATAACCAAGAACACAGTTCCTAACTATATAGATTTTCTTTCTGTTATATGCAGTATGTGGAGATTTATGTTTAGGTCAAATGACACACAGATATTGGCTTCAATATGTGCAGCATTAAGATGGGATATAGAAGTTAACTCAAAACTGAATCTTCTCACTCAAGAAGAATTGAAGTCAGAGGTTATTAAGATATTTAAGAAATATAATGTCTATAAGGAAATGACCGAAGAAGAGTTTAAGTCTGTCTCTTCTTATAGAGATTTCAATATTGCCTCTGACTCCAAGAAAAATAACAGGCATTCTTCAAACATATGGAGTTTGGTAGCTTTTATAAAAGAGTATGGTCCAAGGATGCAGGTGGGAGAGTTTACTAATCATGAGACTGGTGAAATATTCAAGAGTTGTGTATTCACACAAGAAGATGGAACTAAGACCTTTGTAGCATTCTCTTCAAAATTAGGTGTGCTTACTGAAAGAGAGATAGCAGATATGAAAGAAGACTTAGCTGTTATCAAATCAAAGGCAGGACATTACAGTCTTATAAAAGGAAGAAGAAAGGCTTGGAAGGATGTGGATATATAAAAATAACTCCTAATCATATATAACAACTCCAATAAAATGTTTACCTTTGCATTATAAACATTTCAATCACAACTAAAAACAAATAACAATCATGGAACTATTAATTATCATTACTATCATTGCAGCAATAGTAATATATTGCTTGTTAAAACCAAGTAACAAAACACCTACCCCATCCATAGAAGAACCTACAAAACCTACCCCACCTACCAAACCTACAACACCTCCAAACAACAAGAAAAAATTAGTAGGTCCTTTTAGTAGAACTTGGACTCTTACTGAGTTCTCAAGGGAGTTTGGTCCTATGCAGTATAGTAATAATCAAATCAATTCTGATACTAAAGAAGTTTTTACTTCCTGTAGATTCATTAAAAATGATAATATAACCTATGTCAATTTTCACAAGTCTTTAGGAGTTCTTATTAAGGATGAAATCATGCAGAAGAAAGATGACCTTATGGTTGGTTTAAATATGAATGGTAAATATGTATTTTATATTGGGAATGCAGGAAGTTTAGACGATGTTAATTTAGGACTTTAAATATAAAGTAGACAAATCAAGAAATCTTTAGTGGTAGAGTTATAATATAACACCATAATCAAAACCATCTTTTACTGTTAATACAATATGAGATTATTTGATATATTTAAACCAAAGACAATAGAGGCGAGATATAGCACTCTATTAAAATTATTTAAACATATACATAGGACATTCACTATAACAAGAAATGAAAAATGTGTTATTGAATTTACTTTTGGTATTGATAATGAGAATAAACAATACTGGAGTATAGAACAACCGTTTGATGTTGATGAAATTCATGTTGGAGATGGTTATTCTTATAATCCAAGCAAAAGAGTGACAATAGCTGTTCACACTACTGTAGATGGACACCCTGTAAAAACTAAAAGCACATTTAACCAAACTGTTAATCAGACAGTAATGTTTAATACTATTATTCAGATGTTTACAACAGAATGTGATAAAGCTTTAGATGATTTATATGGAAAGGAAGTTAGAGAGGAAATAAAAAAAGAAAAGGAACTAGAGCAAATTCAAAATAATAAAAAACAAAAAGAGATAAATAGTTCAAATATAGAGAGCATCAAGGAAAATAGAACTAAAGAGATAAGTAATAAAAGTACTTCAACTGAAGTCCTTAATGATTCTGTCTCCATATATGATAAAAATTTGGAATGGGAAATTAATGTGCTTACCCCAAAACAAAAATTTACATTCTTGGCTTTAATATGTGTTATTTGTAATGAACATAATATACCAAGAAACAGAACCTCAGTAAATGCAATATTAAAAGATTTAACTAATATGCTAGGATTTAATTCTACTATATTAGATATGGCTTTGCTATACCAGTCAAATGAAGATATAATTCAATATATTAAGGAAATTAAAAGTGTAAAGATGGATGGTCCCTTTATTCGTTTTTTATACATTTGTAAGACTTTAGCACATTTAGCATATTATAGCAACGACTTTATTGCTGCTATAACTCAAACACTTATAAGATTAGAATTTACTAAAAAAGAAATTGAAGGTTTCTTGAAGAATATAGAAAACTATCAAAGCATATATTACTATAAATATAGAAAAGATAACATTCCTAACAGTTCAAGTTGGGAAGATGTTGAAAAATGGGGTTTAGAGATCACTTCCTTATCTATTAATCAAAAAACCAGTTTACTTAAATTAGCAATTTTATTGGCGCAATCTCTTGATGAAGGAAGTAATATAACAGATAAGGAATATAAAGAATTACAAACCTTTACTTTTGTTTTAGATTTCAATGAGGAAGTTCTTACAGAAATTCTCTCAAAAATGTCTATCATTGATAAAAAAATAGAAATTAGTATTGCAAGAACTATTCATGTAGAAGGTCCCTTTCAGTTTTTTGTAAGTACATGTAATAGCTTATGGAAATTAACTGATATGGATTACTATTTTTGCTCTAAATATGTTAATATGTTAGAGTCATTAGGGTTTACTATAGATAATATAAATAAGATTTTACATGGAGAAAACCTTTGCAGTCTTATAAACAATCATATAAATATTCATGATTATTTCATCAAAGAATGGTCTTTATTTGATTTTGCAAGAGAATATGGCAAGCCCAAATTAGCACATTATAAAAACCAAGATACAGAAAAAGAATTTACTTGTGTAGTCTTTAGAGAAACTTCAGATAGAATATTTGTAGCATTCTCTCCTATAATAGGAGAACTTTCTCCACAAGAGATTACAAAAAGAAAGAATCAACTTAAAGTTGCAAAATGGGTTAAAGGAGATAAGGAAGGTTATATACTTTATGAATAAAAAAATAACATTGAACATCGGATAAAAAACGGTAAATATTATATTTTCAAGGGAAATATATCTTATGAGTACCTTCCTATAGATTTAGAAAATTTTGAAATATAATAAATAGCAATGAATAAACAAATAATAATCAAATGGTGCAAAAGAATAGGAATAGTTATTGCTTTAGCAGTAGCTGTACTAATATTATATATTGTATTTGCTTTTGTTCGATTTTATTGGTATATTCCATATCAATGTAACTCATTATATCAAGAAGGCAAATTAAATGTAGATAAAGCACTAACTAATATTAATAAACTTTTAAATATTAATTGTGACTTAGCACATAGTAAAGCACTGGAGCTATTAACCTTTTATTCAGAAAAAGGTGATACAAAATTTCAAGTTTTATTAGGTGATAGATTATCTAAAGACAGTTATTACCTTATGAGAAATAAAGCTATTGAATATCAAGAAAAAGCAGCATATTGGTATATGCAAGCAGCTAAAAATGGAAATGCTGAAGCTCAAGGGAAAATAGGTTTAGCATACAAATATGGTAATGGTGTAAATCAAGATTTTGATAAAGCTTTATTTTGGTTAAATAAAGGAACGGAAAATGGAGATTCTATAGCTCAATTTAATTTAGGTAATATCTATTTAAATGGATTGGCTTATTACTCAATACATTATTTAGGAAGAACTGATAATTATATTTATGATGGTAATGATACTTTTATAACTTTGGAAAACAGAAATTATACTACGGATAAAAATGAAACTAAATATATTTTAGATAATCCAGATAGTATTTATCTAAAGCCTAATATAATAAAGGCAAAGTATTATTGGACTTTATCTGCTAATCAAGGATGTAAAAGTGCTAAAGATGCTCTTGAAAAAGTATATGAATAAAGGACAGTTTTCACTGTCCTTTATTTTGTTGTGGATTTGTTAAATCAGCAGGAATCTCTGGATCACTATTATATTTTACTACATCAGTAGGTATTATAGCAACTTCTGTTTCTGTATCATCCCAAATACCACCCCAAGCACCTTGTTTAAATGGCTTATAATAATATCTGTAAAAATCTGTATTACTTCCTCCAATTGCTCGTTGTACTTTATCTTTAACAAAAGAAGGAAGTTCATCAAATTTTACAGGATTTCCTGGTAATGAAGCACCATCCTCTAATTCTTTTATTGTAACATCATCATCAGCTTCTCCATTTCTATCTTTAGGGTTATTTCCATGCCACGTAAGTTGTATACTTTTCTTATTTTTAGTATCATATCCAGAATTAGTATTTGAACTACCAGTACCCTTATTACTCTTCTTCAACTCCTTCAGAGCTTCCATTCTATCAGGGTCTATTTGTAAGTTTCCATTATCATCTATCCTATATCCCATAGATGCTGCTCTTGCATCAAGCTGAGATTTACTCAGATTAAACTGCTTCTGCTGCATAGTTATCTGATTTTGTTCCATAGGCGTCAGCACTCCCAAATCCCTCTGAGGACTATGATTCTCCTGATATACTGCACCGTCTATCATACCATTAATGACTGATTGTCTTGCTCTCCTAAGATTATACCCACTGAGGTTTTGATTTACTCCTCTCTCCTCAAGTATAGCATCAGCAGCCATCTGCAATTCTGGTATTGTAGACATATCTTCATAGAACTTTCTTATGGTCTCAGGACTATATCCAAGTTTCTGCACATAGTCTCTATAATAACCATTCAGTGTACTTCCTGCATCTCCTGCTGAGAATATCCTCGATGATGCTGCCTTACCAGCAGCTGCTCCTCTTGTATACAGCTCATTACCACTAATCCTATATAGATTAGGATTCTTTCCATCCAAGAAGTCATCTATATTTAGATTGTCATTAGCATAAAGCAGTGAAGTATCTTGTGCCCCAAGACTCTGCCTTAGCTTCTTTTCTTCTCTCATAGCCTCATCTGCTTGAAGTATTCTACCCATTTCTCCCTGGTATCTTCTCTTCAAGGATGTCAAGGCTCTCCTATTGCCCATAGTAAGACCATTATGTGCAAGGTCTTCTGCTTGTGCTCTAAGGTCATTGGCATAGCCTTCATATATCTGTCTTGCCTTACTTCCTTCTGGCAATGTCTCACTGAGATATTTAAATTTATCTGCACCTTGTGATAAGGTGTCATACTGTTCTTCACTCTTCTCAAAAGCATCCTTGTATGCAGAAAGTGGTACAAGCATTTCCTGCATACTGAATGGATTGAATGAAGGTGAAACTACAAATGAATAGTCTGGCATATCTTCTACTCTTTAAAATGTTAAACCTTTCTTTTTCCTACTTATCTTACCTCCACATGCTGCCTTTTTCTTTCTTATATAGCTTTTACCTATATTCTGCTTGTCACTCATTGTTCCAAACAGTCCATCAGCAGCCATATCTGCAATCATATTATGTTGTGCATTCTCCTTACCCCAGGCTCCCAAACCTGCAAACAAGCCATTCACATTACCATATATACCTTGATTCCAAGCAGCATCAGCAGCCATTCTCTGTCTTGCAGCATCCATCT
>OIYV01000032.1_pt1 | contig 105239 bp, 99 predicted proteins | sample 1588251 | NCBI WGS metagenome assembly OIYV01 (sample SAMN03283282) | human gut metagenome | biome: human-associated habitat; material: feces | host: Homo sapiens | place: Peru | collected 2012
AAACATCTAAATATTTTTACATTTACTTTTCAAAATATGATCTGTTTATTCTTTCAAAAGAAAATTTAGCAAACGAAGACCTTTCCAAGCTTCAATCTATTTTTAAAGCAAACATTAACAAAGATAAATTAGCAAAAAGATAAAAAGAAAGGAAGTTTTAAACATGGTAAAAACAGAAACAAAATACACTAAAAAAACCATAAGGGACTATGCCATATTTCACTTTTTAAGAAAATCACTTTCAAAAACAATTCTCAGCATAATTGTTATCATCCATCTTTTAATTTTACTTTACTTTTTCGAATGTTTTATTTGTATAGGATTCCATTTTTCGCTCGTAAAAGTATTAGCATCTGGGCTTGAAATAAATGATTTAATTGATATTATAGGATTCATTATTTTTCTAATGATTTTGCCTTCAATCTATTATTTCGGAATATATAAACCACTCGTTAGCCGCCTAAAAAGAAATTACAGAATTGAAAAAGACATGAAAATAGACTATGAATTTGGCGAAAATGAAGTGAAACTAAGTTTGCCAACTCCATTTGAAAATGACAGTTTCATCTACACCTACAATTCAATCGATAAAATTTATGAAACATCTAAATATTTTTACATTTACTTTTCAAAATATGATCTGTTTATTCTTTCGAAAGAAAATTTAGCAAACGAAGACCTTTCCAAGCTTCAATCTATTTTCGAAGAAAATCTTAATGAAAACAAATTCGTAAAAAGATAAGAAAAACCCTCAGCCTAAGCTGAGGGATAATTTTTTAGATTTATTTAATTATTGAAACTTTAACATTTTTCCTTCCGAACTGTTTGCAAGAAGAATTCGAATTCATGAATATGTCAACAACTGCAGAACCTTTTCGGAGTGCTCCGCCTGTGTCTTGAGCGGTGAGTTCTCTTCTGAATGATCCGTCTGTCGACTCAACCAAAATCCTCGAACCATAAGGGATAAGCTTAGGGTTAACCGCTACGGTAACTCCTTCAACAGGTCTTGCACCAGTTGATGTTCTTGCTCCAGCCGAGGCTGTGTAAGCTGTTGCTGAGCCGTAAATAACTTTTGAAACTTCTTTTCTTTCTGAAGAATTTGAAGAAGCAGCAACTTTTGCAGGTTCAGAAGCAGGAGCCGAAACAACTTTTTTTGTTCCTTTAACCATAACTTTTGCCACAGGCTCAGAAATGATTGTGTCGCTTAAAATTTCTTCGTCAACAACTTCTCCATTTTGAATTTTCTGCCTAACTTTGAGTTCGTGCTGGCCGTCTCTGCCTTCTTCCAAAACTTTGGTTTCGCCTTCATTCATTGCGCTGCTTGTGTTAACCACAACTTCTCTTTCAAGAGTTTCGGTTCTAACGATTTCTTCAAACTTAATGTTTCCAACTTCAATTTTCATTCCGTCGTAAACTTTGCTCGAAACATCTTCGCTCACAGTGTCATCTTCGGCGAGGCTCACTCTCATGTGGTTGAGAACATCTTGAACAGTGTAGCTCTTCGGCATTAAAATTTCTTTTTCTTCGCCGTTTGCGCAAAGAATAACTTTAACCCTTTGAACAACCGAAATATTAAGATCCTTTGAAAGCGGGGTGCTAAGCGGAAGGCTCACGATATCATTCTCTCCAACTTCAATTCCCAGGCTTTTAAGAGCGTCCGAAACAGTTCCTTCAATCATTTTAACTGTGCATTTCTTTGTTCCGTTCAAAATAGTTACGTCAAAAGCTCTTATAACATTAACTTTGAGCGAACCATCCGGGTCATCAACTTTTTCAACTACATCTCTATCTGAAACTGTTACTCCAACGCTTCCGAGAATGCTGTCAACGTTACTATCCAAAGTAACCGAATGTATGGTACTGTCATCAACATTTACATACACATCGCGTGCAAACGTCTGAACTGAGAAAATCGAAGCTGCACACAAGCTTCCCATTAATACTACCGAGCCAACCTTTTTAACCGGGCCTTTTATATCAAAAGTCACTGTAAATACCTCCTGACAATGCATAAATACAAGTTTTTATCGACTAGTAATGTATTTTGCCATTATTTTCAAAATTTCAAGATTTTCGAACTTCCAAAAGCTCGACACTTACACTATGATATTAATCATTTTGTTTATTGTCAAGCGTATCGAAATAACTTTTTTATGAATAATGACGAATGTTTTAAACAGCTCTATAGTAATTTTACACTAAAATAAGATAATTTCAAGTTAAATATTTATGCAAATAGAATTATTAATCTATTTTACATATTTGTGAATTTGTGTAAATCTCTGAAATCAAATGGTTACATATTAGTTACAAATAATTACACCAATTTATGTTAAGTGATCCTTCAAACCCGCACTAAACCTGAGTTATCAAAAAAGTATTTCTGCGAATATAATAAACAATAATGACAATTTTTTAATTTTTACAAATCGGAGGTACAAAAATGCCTACTCAAATATACAACACCGCCTCGCTGAGCTTTGAATGTGGTTCGCAAAAAGGCTTCGTTTCATCCAACATAGCCGTAACTACCATGCAAGAAGCCGTGAGCGTTTCCAAAACTGCGCTGAGCGACTCTTATTTTCAGTCAAGCGAAATTCCTTTTATTATTGAAATAACTAACAACGGTTTTGAAGAAATTAAAAACCTCACCATTCAAGACGACCTCGGGAGTTACACTTTAAACCAAAGCATCTGCGGCAGCAAGTTCACGCCTTTAACTTACATCGGCCCTTCGCTTTTATATATAGCAGGAAAATTCAGCTCAAACTTAACTCCAACTACCCTGCAAAACAAAATTGAATTCAAAATTGAAAGCATCCCAGCGAAATCAACCGCTCTGATAATTTACAAAACCATCACAAACGAATTTTCCCCGCTTGCTTTGGATTCCGAAATAACAAACACCGTGGCTGTAACATCCGAAAGCCTTTCTAATATTAAGGAAGCTTCCTCCACGGTGAAAGTTAAAAACAGCGCTGACATAAAAATAATCAAAAATATGAGCCCGAACCCCGTGCTTGCCGGCGAAAAAATAACCTACAGCTTTTCCTTATATAATTATGGTAACACAGACGCAACCAACGTCGTGCTGACCGACACCCTTTCGCCCTTGCCTTCAAATATTAGTGTGAAACTTGATTCAAACGACTTGCAAACAACGCAATTTTCATATATAGATGGAAATTTAACCATTCCTAGCGCAAATTCAGACCTAAACATTTCAATTCCCGCGGCAAAATTCATTCAAAACAACATAACAGGACTAATTTCGGTAAAACCTGGAATTACAACCATCACCGTGAGCGGGCAAATATAACATTTAGACTGGAGATAACATTTTTTAAACCAAATATTATATAAATTATTCTAAAATTTTCAAACGACACTTTATATACTGTCAATATGTACAAGCTAGCCATAGTAAAACACCCTTGTTAGTTATTTAGATTTCACAATTTCATATAAAAATTATTGACTTATTTTTTATATGCCTGTATAATTTGTTTACTTATATAATCATGCCCGAGTAGCTTAGCATAGTAGAGCGTTGTTCATATTCAGAGGTGTCGGTGCAAGTCCGTCCTAGGGCAAAATTTATTTTTATAAAGTGAGGTATGTCTCATGTACGAAGACAAAACTTTAGTCTGCAAAGAATGCGGAAATGAATTCGTTTTCACACAAGGTGAACAAGAATTCTATGCTGAAAAAGGTTTCACAAATGAACCACAAAGATGCAAAAACTGCCGTGACGCACGCAAACGTGCTTTAAGACAAGGCGGAGAACGTGAAATTTTCACAGCTCAATGCGCTTCTTGCGGCGGAGAAGCAAAAGTACCATTTAAACCACGCGAAGACCGTCCTGTATATTGCAGCGAATGCTTTGCAAAAATGAAGGAAGAAGAATCTGCTGAATAATTTAAAGCGGTACTGAAAATGAAAGCTACGGCTAAGTTCGTAGCTTTTTTCTTAGCTTGTAATCCATCGCCCGGCTCAAAACCGAGTGGTGGATTATATGTTATTTAAACGAATTAGCTACTCACTATAAAATCAAACCAAAATTAAAGGTAAAATTATGGAAAAGAATATAAATATAACCGAGCGCCTTAAAAAATGCGGGGCTATGGTTGAAAAAGGCAGCAAAATAGCCGACGTTGGAACTGACCACGCTTACTTGCCTATTTATCTTATAAAGGAAAAGAAGGCCACTCATGCCATTGCGTGCGATTTACGCGAAGGGCCGCTCGAAAATGCAAAAAAGAATATAAAAAAATTCGGCCTTGAAGAAAAAATTGAAACGAAACTTTCAAACGGGCTTGAAAATATAAAAGAAAACGAAGCAGACGAAGTAATCATCGCGGGAATGGGCGGAATTTTGATAAGTGAAATTCTTGAAAACTGCACCTGGGAAAATAAAATTAACAAAAAATTCATTTTACAGCCGATGAACCACGAAAAAGATTTAAGAGTTTACCTCGCGAAAAACGGCTATGAAACCGAAAACGAAGAAGCGGTGAATTGCATGGGCAAAAGCTACGTTGTGATAAAAACGAATTTCACCGGCAAAGCTTACAGTCTCACGGATTTAGAAAAATACATAGGGAGTTTAAAAGCTGAGAACGAACCTTCAGTTTGCTACATCAAAAAGCAGCTTCACGACCTTCAAAACCGCAAAAAAGGCGCTAATGCTAAAAACGAAACGGAAAAAGAAAATTACTATTCAAAGTTAATCACCCAGCTTGAAAATATTTTGGAAGGCAGGAATTCACAATGATCACAGTAAAAGAAATTTACGACTTTTTAAACGAAATCGCACCTTTTGATTCTTCAATGAGCTACGACAACACGGGCCTTTTGGCGGGAAATTTCGAAAAAGAAGTTAAAAAAGTTCTTCTGTCGCTCGATATAACAAACGAAGTTTGCTGCGAAGCCGCAAGCATCGGCGCAAATTTGATAATCAGCCATCACCCCGTGATTTTCAAAGCTATAAAAAACGTTGATTTTAAAAGCCCGGTTGCAAACCTCATAAAAAATGAAATTAGCGCAATTTGCGCGCACACTAACCTCGACGTTGCTAAGGAAGGCGTTAATTTCGAGCTTGCAAAGGCTCTTAAACTTTCGGGGCTCAAAGCGCTTACTTTCGAAAATTCTTACCCCTTAGGTTTAGTGGGCGATTTAGAAAAAGCCATGAATTGCCGCGAATTTGCGCAGTTCGTTAAAGAAAATTTGCTTTGCGACGGCCTTAGATACACCGAAACAGGAAAAGAAATCAAAAAAGTTGCTGTTTGCTCGGGCTCTGGCGGAAGTTTAATCGAAGAAGTTTTTGCTGCAGGAGCTGACGCTTTTGTTACCGGCGAGATAAAACACAGCGACATTTTAAAAGCTAATTCATTCGGAATTCAAATAGTTGATGCCGGGCATTTTAAAAGCGAAAATGTGATTATTAAACCGCTCAAAGAAAAACTGGCATTAAAGTTTCCCGAAATTGAATTTTTCATTTCGAAAACCTTCACAGACGGGATAAAATTTTTATAATCATACTATTATAGGCAAAAATGTAATATAATTTGAAATATACAAATTAAAATAATATAATGGAATTTGTGATTTTTTATTTCATTTATATTTTTAAGGAGGAAAACACAGATGTGTGGAATAGTTGGATATATAGGAAAAGGAAATGCAGTTCCTTTTTTGTTGCAAGGGCTTGAAAAGCTCGAATACAGAGGCTATGACTCTTCGGGAATAGCAATAAACTCAGAAAATAAAATTAAACTCATAAAGAAAAAAGGCAGACTTAAAGTCGTTGAAGACATAGTGAAAGAAACGCCTGATTTTACCTCTCACATAGGCATAGGCCATACGAGATGGGCCACTCATGGCGTTCCTTCGGACATTAACGCCCACCCTCATATGTCTTCATGCGGTAATTTTGCGCTCGTTCACAACGGAATCATTGAAAATTACATAGAAATAAAGGAAAATTTAATCAAAAAAGGCTACTCTTTTGTTTCCGACACAGATAGCGAAGTGGTTGTTCAGCTTCTTAGCAGCCTTTATAATGGCGACTTTTTAGAAACCGTCAAAGAAACCGTTAAGATGCTCAAAGGCGCATTTTCTCTTGGAATCATTTGCAAAAACGACCCTGACACTCTCATTGCTGCTTGCAAAGAAATTCCGCTTATCGTTGGAGTTGGCGAAAACGAAAATTACATAGCTTCTGGAATCCCTGCTATGCTTGCGAAAACTCGTAATATTTGCAGGCTTTCAAGCGGCCAAATGGCTGTGATTAAAGCTGAAGGGTTTGAAATTCTTGACTTTGACGGCAACCCGCAAAAGAAAGAAATTACAACCATTGATTGGCAAATAGACGCCGCTGAAAAGAATGGTTACGACCACTTTATGCTCAAAGAAATAATGGAGCAGCCGGATGTAATCAACGCAACTATTTCGCCACGCCTTGACGGATATGATTTAAATCTTGACAACATAGAATTTTCTGAAGAATATTTAAAGAATTTGAATAAAATTTCAATTGTCGCCTGCGGTTCGGCTTATCACGTTGGATGCGCTGCAAAATATTTCATGGAAGATGTTTTAAGAAAATCAGTTGAAGTTGACATTGCTTCTGAATTTAGATATCGTAACCCAATCGTTGACAAAAACACTTTGGTTATAATTATAAGCCAGTCGGGCGAAACAGCCGACAGCATTGCAGCTCTTCGCGAAGCAAAAGCAAAAGGCGCTAGAGTTCTTTCAGTTGTAAACGTTATGGGAAGCACCATTGCAAACGAATCCGATGACGTAATTTACACTTATGCCGGCCCTGAAATAGCCGTTGCAACCACAAAAGCTTACAGCGCACAGCTCATAGCGTTCTATCTTCTAACCCTCAAATTAGGAGTTTTGACGGGAAATCTTTCAAAAGAAGAGTTCAAAAAAATAATAGATAATTTGAAAGAAATTTCAAGCAAAATATCCGTTATACTAGAAAAAAATGAAGAAATTTTATCCGTTGCTAAAAAATGCTATGAATATGAAAAAATATTCTTCATCGGAAGAAATGTTGACTACGCTGTTTGCATGGAAGGCTCGCTGAAATTAAAAGAAATTTCATACATTCATTCAGAAGCATATGCAGCTGGCGAACTCAAGCACGGAACAATCTCTCTCGTTGATGAAAACACCCTTCTCATTGCGCTTTCAACCCAAGAAAGGCTTCTTGACAAACTCGTTAGCAACATCAGAGAGGTTAAATCAAGAGGCGCAACCGTTCTTTCAGTGACAACCGAAGAAAACGAAGAAACACTGAAAAAAGTTTCAGACGAAGTGATTTCAATTCCGAACTCAATTCCAATGCTTCTTCCTTCTCTCGCTGTAGTTCCGCTTCAAATTCTTTCTTACCACGTGGCAAACCTAAGAGGATGCGACATAGACAAACCAAGAAATTTAGCAAAATCAGTTACTGTAGAATAATTATTTCCCCAAGTCAAGCCGGCTTGGGGATTTTCTTATTATTTAAAATTTTCAATGTCAATTTTTCCATTTTCGTTTTCATATCTTTTGACGTAATTTTCAATGATAAATTCAAGCTCTTTATTGGCTGATCTCTTATTGCATTTGGCAATAGCCTTGATTTTAGATATTAAGTCTTCTGATATTCTCAAAGAAAATGGAGTATAGTAATTTGCCATATTTACACCTCATTTAATTTCACATTGATATCAGAATTATATCCATTTGTATGCAAAATATAAGAATTATTATTGACATCAAAATGATATCAAATTATAATATTAATGTTAGGAATTTTAAATTATTTTATGTTTTTGAAAGGAATGGAAAAATTGGGAAATAATGTTATAAAATCCGTATTCATGTTATGTTTTATAGTTATTTCAAATATATTACCTAGCGTTAAAGCACTAAATTCGAATAAAAACACGTTATCAAACAGTATAGTGTTAGCCGAAAAAAAGTCATCAAAATTTTACAAAACCAAAACAGGCAAATGCTTCCACAAATTAAATTGCCAATACCTTAAACATTCAAAAATCGAAGTTAGCAAAAAAGAAATAAAAGCTTTAAAACTAAAATCTTGCTCAAAATGCCTAAAAAATTACAACCCGAAAAATTAAAAAAGCAAAAGCTCAAGCCAAAAAGCTTGAGCTCAAATTATTAATCTCTTTCGTCTAAAAACGTTTTCAATTCCTCCATGAATGACTCAACATCTTTAAATTCCCTGTAAACTGAGGCAAATCTTATATATGCAACTTCATCTTTTCCACGAAGTTGCTGCATGCACAGATCTCCTATCATGGATGACGTTACCTCACGATCTAAAGATGTTTCAACAGCGGCCTCGATATTTTGAACAATTTGCTCAATTTCAGTCATAGAAACAGGCCTTTTTTCACAAGCTTTGAAAAGACCGTCAAAAATTTTCTTACGGCTAAATTGTTCCCTGGAATCATCGCGCTTCACAACCATCAAAGGCATGTGCTCAACCGCTTCATAAGTCGTAAAACGCTTCAAACAATTTTCACACTCGCGCCTGCGCCTCACTCTATGCCCCGCGCACCTTGATTCCACAACTTTTGTGTCTTCGTAATTACAAAATGGACACTTCAATCAAATTCACCTCAAACATCATTTCTTAGAATTTTCAACCGCAATTTTAAGGCCATCTTCCCCAGCGGTCAGGCAAATATCGCCAATATTAAAGCTGCCTTTCTTGACTATCAAAAGCGAAATTTTATCTTCAACTTCCTTGCGAATAAGATTGCGAAGATCCCTCGCACCGCTCTTTCCGCCAATAGATTCCTTCGCCAAAAATTCAAGCGCGTTTTCATCATAGCTAAATCCGATGTTATGCTCGCCCAAAGATTGTTTATATTCATCAAGCATAATTGCTGCAATTTTAACAAAATCTTTTTCAGTTAATTCGTTAAACACTATGATTTCATCCAAACGACTTAAAAATTCCGGTTTCAAAAATTCTCTCAGCGCTTTCATAGTTTTTGCTTTAGAAAATGATTTCTGAGTAGTTCCAAAGCCAAGCGCGTCGCCCCTTTTGTCGCTTCCCGCGTTTGAAGTCATCACAATAACAGTGTTTTCGAAATTAACCTGCCTTCCGTGAGAATCCGTGATTTTTCCTTCATCAAGAATCTGAAGAAGAATGTTCATAACATCAGGATGAGCTTTTTCAATTTCATCAAGAAGCACAACGGAATACGGTTTCTGACGAACTTTTTCGGTTAATTGGCCAGCTTCATCGTAGCCAACATAGCCCGGAGGAGAACCCACAATCTTCGATGCCGAATGTTTTTCCATGTATTCCGACATATCAAGCCTTATGAGCGCATCAGGGGAATCGAAGAGCTCATTTGCAAGAACTTTAACAAGTTCGGTTTTTCCAACACCTGTTGAACCCGCGAAAATAAAGGACGCAGGCCTTCTGCGAGGGCTGATTTGCACCCTGTTTCTTCTGATTGCTGCAGCCACTTGGTGAACCGCTTCATCTTGACCAATGACTCTCTTTTTAAGTTCATCTTCCAAAAACTCAAGTTTGCTGAATTCTTGTTCTTCAATTTTCGAAGAAGGTATTCCCGTCCAAAGCTCGATTACTTTTGCAATGTCGTCATGCGTAACAACAGCGCCCAAAGCCTCGGGTTTTAATTTTTCAATTTTTTCTTCAAATTTTGCAATTTCGCATTTGATTTCAGCTAATTTTTCATAATCAGTTTGCTCGCCAGAAGCTAAAATTTTCTCTTTTTCAGACTGCAAATTCTTGATTTTTTCAGAAAGTTTATCATACTCAGCAAGCGATTTATTCCCAAGCGCTGCGCATGTGCAGGCTTCATCCATGAGGTCAATTGCTTTGTCAGGCAGGAATCTATCGGTTATATATCTTTCAGAAAGAACAACTAAACTTTTTATAAGCCTATCAGAAATCTTCACCTTGTGGTGAGTTTCATAATAATCTTTAACGCCGCACAAAATTTCAACCGTTTGGTCTATTGAAGGCTCTTCAACTTTAATGGATTGAAATCTTCTTTCAAGCGCGCTGTCTTTTTCAATGTGTTTTCTATATTCATCAAAAGTAGTCGCACCAATAACTTGAATTTCGCCCCTTGAAAGCGCAGGTTTCAGAATATTCGCCGCGCTCATTGAGCCTTCGGAATCACCGGTTCCGACGAGATTGTGAACCTCATCAATGAAAAGAATAACGTTTCCGCTTTTTTTAACCTCGTCAACAAGACCTTTAATGCGGCTTTCAAACTGGCCTCTAAACTGCGTCCCAGCAACGAGAGCAGTAAGATCTAAAAGCTGAATTTCTTTGCCTTGAAGCCTGTAAGGAACATTTTCATCGTTTATTCTAATGGCCAAACCTTCGGCAATAGCGGTTTTTCCAACGCCAGGCTCACCAATCAAGCAAGGGTTATTTTTGCTTCTTCTGCACAAAATTTGAATCGCCCTGTTGATTTCTTTATCACGGCCGATAACTCTATCGAGCTCGCCATTTTTAGCCTTTGCAGTTAAATTCGTGCAATAAAGGTCTAAATTTTTTCTCTTAACTCTCTTTTGAGTTTTATCTGATTTTTTATCATCTTTATAGGCATCGCCAAAAGAATCAGCGCTTCTGTCAGGGAAAAGAATGTTAGAAAATAAATCTTTAATCATCGGGCCACCGCTTGAAAAACCTTCATTTTCCATTATTTCTTCCGGCTGATTTTCAAGCTCAGGAACTTCCTTCATAGCTTCCGAGATTTTTTCTTGCATATCTTCAAATTCTTGCTCAGAAACGCCCATTTTACTAATAATATCTTTGAGAGGGCCAGCACCGACCTCTTGCGCGCAAGGCATGCAAAGCCCCTGTGCACTATTTGCGTCTCCACCAAGAGACATAAAAATCACCGCTGCCCTCTTTTTGCACCGTGAACATAGCATAATAATGTTACTCCTTAAATATCTAATTTTCTCTACAATTTATAAGCGAAAGAAAAATCTTAAAATATCTTCCAAGTGAATAAAACATGCAAATTGAAGTAAGCGACATAAGGAAAATATCCAGCGCCTGAATATCAACATTCCAAATCGCTTTTACCCCAATAATTATTATTATCGAAAAATAAAATACTACCGTAGAAACTTTTCCATACCATTTTGATGGAGGAGGATTTTTTTTGCATTTTAACAAAATTGCGCCTGCAATGAGCATTGAAATTTCTTTAAGAATCAAAAGTAGCATAAACGGGAAAATCTTCGGGAATTTCATGCTTGCGCATATCATCACAGTCATCAAAGTGAGCTTATCAGCCGTAGGATCTAACATTTCGCCCAAACGAGTCACTTGCCCAAGGCTTCTGGCTAAAAAGCCGTCAAAAAGATCCGTTAGCCCAGAAATCACTAAAACTATCCCTGCTGCCACATAATTTTCATTATTAACATAAAAAACAAAAGGCACTAAAATTAATATTCTGAAAACTGACAAAATATTTGGAATGGTTAAATTTTTAGAAATTTCTTTATTCATCTTTGACTTTGCACCTCCCGTTTAATTTGGCATTTAAACCTTTTTTAGGACTGTATAAAAAGGGTTATTATTGTAAATTTTGCTAAAAATCACACTGCCTGGCAAAGCTTTATCAACATAACTTTGCAAACCGTTTACTACTCCAAAAGGAATCAATATTTTAACCATACATAAAATTGCTAAAACCGCTGCATACCCTTTGAGCAGCCCAAAGATTCCTCCCATTATTTTATCGCTGTAATTAAGCACTTTTAACTTAAACATTTTCAAGATTAATTTTATCAAAATCCGGCCCACTAAAAGCACTAGAACAAAGATTATTCCTAAAAACGTTGATTTTAAAATTTCAGTTATAACGGGCATCAGCACGCGAGATATTTCGCCCGGCAAAGCTTCTTTACTTACACTATTTATAATATGAGTGATTTTGCCGAGTGTTATTCCGAAACCGGGCAAAGCTTTAACTAAAAATTCCGGGATTTTATCCAGAATTATTTTTGCATTAACAGCCTTTCCGCTTGAAAATGCTTCCGTGATTGATGGCTCAACGAATTTTGCATAAACAAATTGCGACAAAATTTTCGATAAATAAGCCGAAAAAAACCACGAAACAACAGAGTTAAGCAAAAAAAGCAATGATTTTATCATTCCGTGTTTGAACCCGAAAAATGCAAAAACAGCAAAAATAGACAATATAATAATATCAATAGTAGCCACTACTAAAAACTTCCTCCAAAAACTTAAGCTTCTAACTAATTGTAAGTGTATCACAAATATATATATTAAGCAAGTATTTTAATGTATAATTTTCATTCTTAAAATCAGCATTTTAAATATTTTTTAATTCTTTTATAATAAAATTTTTCTATAAAAAATCCGCTTAACCGTATCGTACCCTTAATAACCTGCCACATTTAGCAGGTGGGTGCTATCACCGTATGCTCACGCTTCCTTCCTTTGGCAAATCCAAGAGGCATGCAATCCTATACAATATCAAGCTCCCTATTAAATCTTGTAGGGTTATTTGGGTACAGTCCGCGAATTAAGCAGAAAAATCATAGTTTATAAAGTTAAATGCTGCCAAGTCTTCTTTCGAATTCTTCCGAAAGTTCATCAAGGAGTAAATCGTCGTCAACTTCAACGAGTTGTTCTTCGCCTTTTTCCTCGATTATTTCAAAAATGAAGTAAGTTCCTCCATCGTTGAGTTCTTCGTCAGGAAGTTCAAAATTAGGCATTAAAGCATAAAACCTTCCACGAGAATTTTCAATATAATCTAAAACTTCAAATTCTCTTTCAATTCCCTCATCATCAACTAATGTTACAATATCAGATGAAAAACTATCGTCCATCAAAATCCTCCCAAAAAAATGTTTATAGATATTATTCTAATTAATTTATACTGCATAGTCAATTATAATATTTATATTTTTTAATTTAATATATAAAAACAGATTTTTTAATTATTTTTTAGTTTTCTTTATTAAAAATAATTACTAGTAATCGCCCGTGCAAGCCGCAAAAACCTGGGTTTGAGAAGAAATTGCGTTTAAAATAAATTTTTTATTCTGTCAAAAAAACTTTTTCTTTTTTGATAATTCTTTTCAGTTAAAGTGTTTTCGAAATCGCTAAGCGCCTTTTTTTGATATGAAGTCATGTTTCTCGGCACTTCAATATGCACTTTAACATATTGATCACCATTTCCACGGCCGTGAAGCTTCGGTATACCTTTGCCTTTAAGCTTGAAAACGTCACCATTTTGAGTTCCTTCGTGAATATGGCACTCGACTTTTCCATCAATCGTTGGAACCAAAACATCAGCGCCAAGAGCCGCCTGAGAAAAAGTGATAGGAATTTCACACCAAACATCATAGTCTCTGCGCTCGAAAAACGGATGTGCAGCAACGTTTATGTAAAGGTGCAAATCACCCGGCTCACCGCCGTTTTTGCCGGCATCCCCTCTACCGCTAACGTTAAGAATTTGCCTGCTGCTGATTCCCGCAGGGATGTTAACTTCGATTTCTTTTTTGGAGCGAACTTTTCCTCTGCCGCCGCAAAATTCGCACGGAGATTCAATAACAGTTCCAGAGCCGCCGCATTTTTCGCAGGTTCTCGAAGTCTGCATGATTCCAAAAGGCGTCTTTTGATTCATGGTTATCTGGCCTTTTCCGCCACAAGCCGCGCAAGTTTTCGAAGAAGTGCCAGGTTTTGCGCCTGTTCCCGAGCATTTCGAGCAAGAATCAACATGCTCATAAAAAACTTTTTTCGTGCAGCCTTTAGCCGCTTCCAAGAAAGAAATGTTAACCGTCACTTCAACGTCCGAACCTCTTCTCGGAGCATTGCTATCACGGCGAGATCTTCCGCCGCCAAACCCACCGAAAAAGCTTCCGAAAATATCTCCGAGGTCAATGTCATCTCCAAAAGGGCTGCCCGAATAATATCCGCCGAATCCTCCGGCGCCACCTCCGCCAAAGTTAGGGTCGGTTCCAGCATGGCCAAATTGGTCGTATCTGCCACGTTTTGTTTTATCTGAAAGAACATCGTAAGCTTCGTTAACTTCTTTAAATTTTTGTTCTGCAGTTTTATCGCCTTGGTTTAAATCAGGATGATATTTCTTTGCAAGCTTCCTGTATGCCTTTTTTATTTCATCATCCGAGGCACCCTTTGAAACCCCCAAAACATCATAATAATCTCTTTTATTGTCTGACAAACTCATTTCACCCTCTTAATTTAATTCTTCGGCCCCTCTATCACACCAGGGCAATAAAGGGGCTTAAACCTTAATTATTTTTTCTCCGGGTCAACGTCTTTATAATCTGCATTATAAACATTTTCTTGGTTTGCCTGGCCTTGAGCGTTTGCTCCCTCAGCTGGGTTTCCTTGAGGTGCAGCTTGCTGATAAAGCTTCGTGGAAACTTCATACATATTCTTTTGAAGTTCTTCCATTTCTTTTTTGATTTCTTCGATGCTTCCTGATTTAATTTTTTCTCTAACAGAAGCAACTTTTGCAGTCAAGGAATCTTTATCTGCTTGGTCAACTTTGCCTTCGCTGTCTTTGAGGAGCTTTTCAGTAGCATAGCACATATTTTCAGCTTCGTTGCGAGTGTCAACTTCTTCACGGCGTTTTTTGTCTTCTTCGGCATATCTTTCAGCGTCTTTAACTGCGTTTTCAATGTCTTCTTTAGACATATTTCCGCCTGAAGTGATTGTGATGTGTTGTTCTTTGCCTGTTCCTCTGTCTTTTGCAGAAACATTAACGATTCCGTTTGCGTCGATATCGAATGTAACTTCGATCTGAGGCACTCCTCTTGGAGCAGGAGCAATTCCGTCGAGCCTGAAGATTCCGAGTTGTTTATTGTCTCTTGCGAATTCACGTTCACCTTGCAAAACGTTGATTTCTACTTGAGTTTGGCCGTCTGCAGCAGTTGAGAAAACTTGGCTCTTCTTTGTTGGAATTGTTGTGTTTCTTTCGATGATTTTGGTCATTACGCCGCCCATTGTTTCAATTCCGAGTGAAAGCGGGGTAACATCGAGGAGCAATAAACCTTTAACGTCTCCGCCTAAAACGCCGCCTTGAAGTGCAGCACCGATGGCAACGCATTCATCAGGGTTAATTCCTTTGAAAGGTTCTTTGCCGATTAATTTCTTAACAGCTTCTTGAACAGCTGGAATTCTTGAAGAACCGCCAACCATCAAAACTTTGTCGATTTGAGAAATTTCAAGGCCTGAATCTTTAAGAGCTTGGCGAACAGGAACCATAGTGTTTTCAACAAGGTCAGAAGTGAGTTCGTTGAATTTAGCTCTTGTTAAAGTAATATCGAGGTGTTTCGGGCCTGTTGCATCAGCTGTGATGAAAGGTAAGTTAATGTTAGCAGAAGTCATGCCTGAAAGTTCGATTTTTGCTTTTTCTGCAGCTTCTTTAAGCCTTTGCATAGCCATTTTGTCAGATTTAAGATCAACGCCTGTTTCAGCTTTGAAAGAAGAAACTAAGAAATCTACGATTCTTTGGTCGAAGTCGTCTCCGCCTAAGTGGTTGTTTCCTGCAGTTGCCAAAACTTCTTGAACACCTTCGCCCATTTCGATTATAGAAACGTCGAACGTACCGCCACCAAGGTCATAAACGAGAACTTTTTGGTCGTTTTCTTTGTCAATGCCATAAGAAAGCGCAGCGGCTGTTGGCTCGTTGATTATACGTTTAACATCAAGGCCTGCGATTTTACCTGCATCTTTTGTTGCTTGACGCTGAGCGTCTGTGAAGTATGCTGGAACTGTAATAACAGCTTCTGTTACAGGGCTTCCGAGGTAGCTTTCTGCATCTGTTTTGAGTTTTTGAAGAATCATTGCAGAAATTTCTTGAGGAGTGTAAGATTTGCCGTCAATGGTTACTTTGTAGTCAGTTCCCATTTTTCTTTTGATAGAGCTGATTGTTCTATCAGGGTTTGTTATTGCCTGGCGTTTCGCAACCTGGCCAACCATTCTTTCGCCTGTTTTTGAAAAAGCCACAACTGAAGGAGTTGTTCTTGCGCCTTCAGCATTCGGGATTACTACAGGTTCGCCACCTTCAATAACTGATACGCATGAGTTTGTTGTTCCTAAGTCAATACCTATTATTTTTGCCATAATATATTCCTCCTAAAATTTACTTTCTTAATTTATAACCTGCACCATTGCATGGCGTATTATTCTATTTTTGGATTTATAACCTTTTTGAAAAACTTTCGCTATTTCATTTTCTTTTTCAGAGTCATCTTCAATGTGCGAAACTGCACTGTGAATGCTTGGGTCGAATTTGTCTCCCACTTCTCCAAAAGCTTTAACATCCAAAACCTCGAGTGCTTTCGTAAACTGAGATTTAATAAGCTCTATGCCCTTTCTGCTCTCTTCAGGCTGACCCTGCAAAGAATTAAGAGCAGCTTCCAAACTATCAGCCACAGGAAGTATCCCAAGCACGGCAAACGAAATTGCGTCGGAATAAATTGCTTCTTTTTCTTTCTCGCTTCGCTTGCGGTAATTTTCATATTCCGCTGCGATTCTAAGCATTTTATCTTTGCAATCCTTAAGCTCGGCTTTCAACTTTTCTTCAGAAGAAACCACTTCCTCTTTCTCGCTTTTTTCAAGCTCCTCGGATGCTTTTTCTTTTTTCTCTTTTTCTGACACTCACTCGCATCTCCTTTCTTAAAATAAGCTAATAGCCTTTTAGAATTCTTTCAAGGAAAACTCCCACCAAAAGCGAAATGTATCGCAATTTAGCATTAACGTTGCTGTAATCCATCCTAGTTGGGCCGATTATTCCCAAAAAACCGAATCTTTCCGCAACGCTGTACCTCGAAAAGCAAATGCTCGAATTTTTAAGTTGCTGATATTCGTTTTCTTCCCCAACTATGAAGTTAACGCCGTACTTTTCTTTCGAAAAAAGGTTCAAAACTTTTTCTTTCTCATCAAGGAAGTTGAAAATATCTATAACCGTTTCGAGGTTTATGCCCGGGATTGAGAGAAGATTTTTTTGCCCGCAAATTTTAACTTTAACTTCGTAAGCTTCCTTAACCGCTTCCAAAAACACTTTCATTATAGGAAACAGCATCATTGGCGTGCTAATTCCGCTTGGAGTTAAAATGTTAACGGTTTCTGGAGTTATCTCGCTTAAAAATTTTCCTTTAAATTCTTCTTCGAGCACTTTTTCAAACATTTTCAAAATTTCTTCGTTTAAATCATATTCAAGACGAAAGAGTTTGTTTTTAATCATTCCACTTGAAGTTACTAAAACCAGCATCCCGCCACGCCTGCTTATTTGAACGAATTTAATACTAAGTATTTTCGAATTTTGATTAAGCGGCGTTGTCATAACTGCGGTAAAACCCGTTATTTCAGCCAGGATATCTGCTGCGGCTTCAAGCAAATCCTCGGGGTCCATTGAAGCTGAGCTAAGCGCACCGTTTATAATGCTTTTTTCGTCACTTTCAAGTGGCTTTTCAGGCATCAATCTGTTAATATATAATCTATAACCCCTGTTGGAAGGAACTCTTCCTGACGAAACATGCGGCTGGATTAAATATCCGTAGCTCACAAGTTCAGCCATTTCGTTTCGAATAGTTGCCGAAGAAAAAGATAGGTCAGAGCTTTCGCATATGGTTTTAGACCCTACTGGCTCGCCTGTTGATATATAACTTTCAACTATTTGAGCTAAAATTTTATATTTTCTATCGCTGGAATCCAAAACCATTCACCTCTGATTCTCGGTTTTAGCACTCTACTCTCTCGAGTGCTAATTTAACTTTACCACTATATTTTCAATATGTCAATACCTAAATTAAAAAAATTTTTTGAAAGGAACAAAAAACTTTATGATTATAATGTCAATCGACCTTGGAAAAGTAAGAACAGGCCTCGCAGCATGCGACAAAAGCGAAACTTTGGCCTACCCCCTTGGCACCATAACAGAAAAGAACAAAAACAACCTGGCCGCGAAAATTTTAGAAAAAGCAAACGAAATAAAAGCCGAGATGATAGTAATAGGTTTACCCAAAAACATGGACGGAAGCCTTGGCAAAAGCGCTGAAAATTCAGCAGAGTTCAAAAAACTTCTTGAATCTCAAACTAATTTGCCAATAGTTTCCTGGGATGAACGAAGGACTACGATCGCCGCGGCAAATTACCTCAACGAAACCAACACCCGCGGCAAAAAAAGAAAAAGCGTAATAGACACGCTCAGCGCATCGATTATACTTGAAAATTTTTTAAATTACAGAAAAAATAATTTTAGTGCAACCTGATTTTTCAGATTGCACCTTTTTTTAAATATTTTTAATTCTCATGAAAATCTTTTTGATGTTAACCAAATTTTTGATTGAAATGTTCGAAGAAACAGAATTTTTGCCATGCGAGCCGCAACCAAGCGTCAAAGAAGGAATATTCGAATTGTAAATTCCGCCAATCGCACCCTGAGACGAAGGCGTGTTAACAAGAATTCTTCCAGCAATCATTTTAAGCCCGAAATTCTTGATCACTTCGCTATTTTCGCTGTGAATCGCAGCGGTGTGGCCTCTTCCGCCAAAATCAAGGATGCTTTCGCATATTTTAAAGGCTTCATTTGAATCATTTGAAATGAAATAGCCCAAAATCGGAGAAAGTTTTTCGGCCGAAAGCGGAACATCCGGGCCGGCTTTATCGAGTTTAGCAACCAATATTTTCGTGTTTTCAGGAACGCTAATATCAGCCATTTTTGCGATGTCGCAAGCATTTTGGCCAACGATCTTAACGTTAAGTTTTCCGTTTGCTTCATTAAATATAAACCCTGAAAGTTTTTTTGCTTCTGAGTCGCTTAAAAAGTAAAAACCAAGTTTTTTAGCTGCCTCTTCAAACTCTTCCGAAATGGCTTTGTCAACAATCACAGATTGCTCCGAAGCGCAAATCATTCCGTTATCAAAAGTTTTTGAAAGCAAAATATCTTCGCATGCTCTTTGAACATTCGCAGTTTTTTCGATGTAGCAAGGAACATTTCCCGGGCCAACTCCAAGGGCAGGTTTGCCGGTTGAATAAGCCGACTTAACCATCGCAGAGCCGCCAGTTGCCAAAACCACGGCAACTCCAGGATGATTCATAAGGCTCGAAGTTGCTTCAATTGAAGGCTCTTCAATCCATTGGATTAAATCTTCAGGTGCGCCCGCCGAAACAGCTGCATCCCTTAAAATTTTAGCAGTTTCAATGCAGCAATTTTTAGCTCCGGGGTGGAATCCGAAAATTATAGGGTTTCTGGTTTTAGCGCAAATTAACGCTTTAAAAATAACCGTTGAAGTTGGGTTCGTGACGGGCGTAACACCGGCAATAACCCCCAGAGGATCGGCAATTTCAGTGACGCCTTCACTTTTATTTTCACTTATGATTCCAACGGTTTTTTCATTTTTGATAGAATCAAAAACGTTTTTTGAAGCGAAAATATTTTTCGAAATCTTATCTTTGAAATTTCCTTTTTTCGTTTCTTCAAAAGCCATTAAAGCCAACTTTTCGCTGTTTTCTACAGCCGCCTGAGCCATTTTACTGACGATTTCATCAATTTTTTTTTGATCCATATTCATATATTTTTCAAGTGCCAAATTAGCTTTTTGAACCATAATATCAATTATATTTTTTGAATTCATTAAAATATCCTCCGTGTTTTCAAAAAATTCCAAATCACTTTAAAAATTTATGCTTCTCAAAAATTAATATGCTCAGTCTTTTTTCACAACAACATTCAAAAGTTTATCTTGAACGTAAATGACTTTTATTATCTCTTTTTCACCCAAATTTTTAGAAAAGCTCTCGTTTTCTTTGGCAATTTTGAAGATTTCATCTTTGCCAAGGCCTCTAGGAACCGAAACCTTAGCCTTAATTTTACCGTTTATTTGAAGAACCATTTCAATTTCACTGTCAATGCACTTTGATTCATCAAAAACAGGCCAACTTTGCAACGAAGCAAAGCCTTTTCCAAGCTTGCAAACACTAAAAATTTCTTCTGCAATATGAGGCGCAAAAGGCGAAACAAGAAGCACGAAAATTTTAAGTTGCTCATGAGTAATAGATCCTGCAGCGTAAATTTCGTTGATAAGCGCCATTAATGCTGCAATTGCGGTATTAAATTTGAGATTTTCGATATCTTCCGTGACTTTTTTAATAGTCTTATGGAAACTGCTTTCGAGCTTTTTGTTGCTTTCATTCGGCTGAGAAATAATATCTTGAAGGCCCCAAACTCTGTCAATAAACCTCTTGCTTCCTCTTATTCCTTTGGTGCTCCAAGGTGCAGGCTGCTCGTAATCTCCGATGAACATTTCATAAATGCGCATTGTGTCAGCGCCGTAAGTTTCAACTATCTCGTCCGGGTTAACAACATTCCCTTTGGATTTGCTCATTTTTTCGCCGTTTTCGCCCAAGATAAGCCCGTGGCTCGTGCGTTTCTTGTAAGGTTCAGGCGATGGAGCAATTCCGATATCATATAAAAATTTATACCAAAAACGGCTGTAAAGAAGGTGCAGCGTGGTGTGCTCCATTCCGCCGTTGTACCAGTCAACTGGCATCCAGTATTTTATAGCTTCCGGCGAAGCAAGTTCGCTGCTATTTTTCGGATCAAGATATCTTAAAAAATACCACGAAGAGCCCGCCCATTGAGGCATTGTGTCGGTTTCTCTTTTGGCTTTGCCGCCGCATTTCGGGCAAGTTGTATTCACCCAATCTTTTGCGTAAACGAGCGGAGATTCCCCGTCAGGTGAGGTTTCGAATTTTTCTAAATCAGGCAATTTAAGCGGTAAATCAGACTCTTTTAAAGGAACATAGCCGCATTTTTCGCAGTGAACCACAGGAATCGGCTCACCCCAATATCTTTGGCGAGAAAAAACCCAGTCACGAAGCTTGAAATTTATCTTTTCATTGCCTTTTTTGTTAGCAGAAAGCCACTCTAAAATCGATTTTTTTGCAGCTTTCGGAGTAAGACCATTTAAAAATTCTGAGTTAACCATGGTTTCCTTGCCGCCATTTTCACTGATGACTTCTTTCACAGAAAGGCCATATTTTTCGGCAAACTCACCATCTCTTGAATCGTGCGCAGGAACGGCCATTATAGCACCCGAAGCATAGCTCATTAAAACGTAATCTGCAACAAAAATCGGAATTTTTTCGCCGCTCACAGGGTTTATAGCTTCGATGCCTTCAATTTTAACCCCTGTTTTATCTTTCGAAAGTTCGGTTCTTTGAAGGTCAGATTTTTTGCTTGCTTCAACTTTGTAATTTTGAATTTCATCAAAGTTAGAAATGCTTCCGCTAAGCCTTGAAATAAGCGGGTGCTCAGGCGAAACAACAAGATATGTAGCGCCGAAAATCGTTTCAGGCCTCGTTGTGAAAATTTTAATTTCTTCGCCTTTTGTGGTTTTAAAATAAACTTCCGCTCCGCTTGATCTGCCAATCCAGTTTATCTGTTGAGCTCTAACTTTTTCAGGGTAATCAACTAAGTCAAGGTCATCGATAAGTCTCTGCGCATACTCTGTGATTTTGAGCATCCACTGAGATTTAGTCTTCCTGATAACTTCGCTCGAGCATCTTTCGCATTTGCCATTAACGACTTCTTCGTTGGCAAGCACGCATTTGCAAGACGTGCACCAGTTAACCGAAGCCTGGCTTTTGTAGGCAAGGCCTTTCTCAAAGAGTTTTAAAAATATCCATTGCGTCCATTTGTAATATTCCGGGTCGGTGGTGTTAATTTCGCGCGACCAATCAAAGGAATATCCTTGCGACTGAAGCTGCTTTTTGAATCTTTTAATGTTATTTTTCGTGACTATTGCAGGGTGAATATTGTTTTTTATGGCGTAATTTTCAGTCGGCAAGCCAAAGGCGTCCCAACCCATGGGGTAAAGAACGTTAAAACCCTGCATTCTTCTTTTTCTTGCAATTATGTCAATTGCGGTGTAACTTCTCGGGTGGCCAACGTGAAGCCCCTGGCCCGAAGGATAAGGGAACTCAACGAGTGCATAAAACTTGGGCTTTTCATGAGAATCTGAAGCGTGAAAAACGCCTTTTTCTTCCCAAATTTCTTGCCACTTCTTTTCTATTTCTAAGTGCTTGTAGCTTGAACTCAATTTATTTTACCTCTTTCTTTTCAAAATCAAATATTATAATTTCCAACAAGGTCGTTGTAAGCTTCAAAGCTATCGCGAATCAATATATATTGCTTTTTAAACGAATTCCTCATAGCTTCAGAAAGCTTGTGGATAATCACGACATTAAGGTCGGACTGAGCAATTCTCCTGAAGTATTCAACTCCGTCAAATCTGCGCTCAATCGAAACACAGTCTGCATTATATATAATTTTTTCAAGCGTGCTCATGTCTTTTCTGCCGGTGGTGTGGTAGCGAATTGCGTTTAAAACGTCGCAATCGGTTATCTGAAGGTAATTCCTTGCATAAATGCTGCCAACCCAACCGTGAAACACTTTGTGATATTTTTTCGAATATTCCGGCGGGCGAAATTCTATTCCCTCAACTATTTCAAGCTGCTCTTTGTAGCTAAGTTCTTTGCAAATGTCGTGAAGAATCCCTGCGATATACGCTTTTTTCTCGTCAACGCCATAAATTCTTGCAAGTTTTTTAGCCATATTGCCAACATTTATGCAGTGGTTATACCTTTTTTCAGATACTTTACTTTTCAAATCTTTGCAAATTGCAATTAAATCATACACTTTATTCATCTCCTTTTTCAAACAATGCGCCCGCAAATTCTTCAGCATCAAACTTGCGCAAGCTGCCAATGTCCTCTCCTAAACCTATTAATTTCACGGGCACATCAAGCTGATTTTTAATCGCCAAAGCTATGCCGCCCTTTGCTGTGCCGTCGAGTTTCGTTAGCACAATGCCTGTTAAATCAAGAATTTTCTTAAATTCCACCGCTTGATTAAGCCCATTTTGGCCCGTCGAAGCGTCAATCACGAGCAAGGTTTCTTTGTCAGCATCAGGGAGCTCTCTATTGATGATTTTGTTGATTTTTTCGAGCTCACGCATAAGATTTTGCTTGTTGTGAAGCCTTCCTGCGGTGTCGCAAATTATAACGTCAATGCCTTTTGCTTTTGCCGAAGATATAGCGTCAAAAACCACTGCCGCAGAATCAGAGCCTTCAGGCTGCTTGACTATAGGGCAATCAGTTTTTTGCGCCCAAATTTCAAGCTGCTCAGCCGCAGCCGCACGGAAGGTGTCTCCCGCAGCCAAAAGAACGCTTTTGCCCTCGTTTTTAATCATGTGAGCAAGTTTTGCAATGGTTGTCGTTTTGCCCACTCCGTTAACTCCCACGACGAGAATAATCGAAGGTTTTGTTTCGATTTTAAGCTCATTTTCGCCCGAAATAACCTCGGTTATAACTTCTTTCAAAAGGTCTTTTATTTTTTCAGGGTCAGTCTCGCCGTAGCTTTTGACCTTCGCCCTTAATTTTTCGCAAATGAGCTCTGAAGTGGAAACGCCAACATCGCTGCTAATCAAAATTTCTTCCAGCTCTTCGAAAAATTCTTCATCTATCTTGGTAAACGACTTAACAATGCCGTCAATTTTTTTAGTTATGTTGTCTCTTGTTTTTTGAAGATTTTCTTTTATTTTGCTAAAAATCCCCACACGCATTCCTCCTAATCTTATTTAGAATATCCCATGAGTAAAAGCGCAGCCTTGGCCGCATGTTGCTCGGCTTCTTTTTTGCTTTTGCCGCTTCCTCTTCCCACGGGGTTGTTGCTAATTTTGGCTTCAACCGTGAATTTTTTGTCGTGATCCGGGCCTTCTTCTTTGATAAGAACATATTCAATCGTCTCGCCCGGGTTTTTCTGAACTATTTCTTGCAAATCGGTTTTGTAATCTTTGGCGTTTTGAATTTTTGGATTTTTCACCGCAGGAACTATAAACTTAAGCACGAAATTTTTGGCTTCTTCCATTCCTGAATCAAGGTAAATTGCGGCGCAAATTGCTTCGAAAACATCCGCTAAAATCGAGGGTCTGTTCTGGCCCATGCAGTGGCGTTCGCCGCGGCTTAATTTAATGAATTTTTTAAGCCCGAGCTCTTGCGAGAAAACGCAAAGTTGCTTTTCGCAAACAAGCGTTGCCCTTAATTTCGTAAGCTCGCCTTCCGGCAAATGCGGGAATGTTCTGAAAATATAATCCGAAGTGATTATCCCCAAAACGGAATCTCCCAAAAATTCGAGCCTTTCGTAGCTCACATATCTTCCGCCGGATTCATTCGCAAATGACGAATGAGTTAAAGCTATTTTCAAAAGTTTTCTGTTTTTAAAAGTGTAGCCTATTTTACTTTCAAGTTCTTCAACCACTTAAAACCCCTCTCCCTTATCTTCTGTTTTTGTTTCTCTAACCGCTTCTGAAATCACGCCCACAACGTTTCTTTTTGCATATTCCCCTGCCAAACGTATAGCGCTTTTGAACGTTTTTGCATCAGCATTTCCATGAGCTTTAAACACAGGCTTCGAAGTTCCCATGAGCGGTGCTCCGCCGTATTCTTTATAGTCCATTTTCTTTTTAAGCTCAGTTAAATCTGATTTCAAAAGGCACGCGGCAAGTTTATTTTTCAAATTTTTAGTCAAAATTCCTTTGAATTTACCGAATATTTCTTTTGCCATTCCTTCGTAAAGCTTGAGGATGATATTCCCCGTGAAACCGTCAGCAACCACCACGTCTGCAGCGCCTGAAGGAATATCCCTCGCTTCAATGTTTCCTATGAAATTAAGCCCGCTTTTGCTCAAAAGCTCATAAGCTTCCTGCTGAAGCTCGCCACCTTTGCATTTTTCTGCACCGATGTTCGCAAGGCCAACTTTCGGGTCGTTAACAAGCATAACGTTTTTCATATAAACCGAACCCATAACTCCGAATTGGCAAAGCATTTCCGGGCGGCATTCAACGTTAGCGCCGCTGTCGATTAACATGAAAAATCCGTCATCTTTAGGAATCACCGGGGCAAAAGCGCACCTTTTTATTTTCTTGATTCTTTTAACGATCAAAGTGCCGCCGACGGTCAGCGCACCGCTATTTCCTGAGGAAACAAAGGCATCGCCCTCGCCGCCCGCAAGCATTTTAAGGCCTTTAGCCATCGAAGATTCTTTCTTTTCTTTCATTATGCTCATGGGCGAGTCGTGCATATGAATTACATCCGAAGCGTGAATAATATCAATCTTTTCAAGCGAAATTTTACTTTTTTCGCTCTGGCTTTTTATTTCGCTTTCGTTTCCAACCAAGCTAATCTCAAAACCAAACTCATCAGCAGCCTCACGGCAAGCTTTGATAGCTTCGATAGGGCCTTTGTCTCCGCCGCAAGCATCAACTATTATCCTCATATTTTTTCCTCCACTAAATTTTTAAGATATTCCAAAGATCTTTCAGACATTTTCGTATACTTCAGTTTTTTATCTTTAATTTTTTCATCCAATGCTTTTATTATACCAAAATTTGCGCCCATTGGCTGAAAATTCTTAACGTTTTCATCGCTTATGTAAGTACAAAGCGCGCCAAGCATGGTTGTTTCCGGAAGCTTAACCGTTTCTTCACCCGTCAATCTTTTTGCAGCATTAATTCCCGCAAGCAAACCCGAAGAAGCGGACTCAATATATCCTTCAACGCCTGTTATCTGCCCGGCGAAGAATAAATTCGGGTTAACGCGCGTGCTGTAATCTGCGTTTAAAAGCCTTGGCGAATCAATAAAAGTATTGCGGTGCATAACGCCATATCTAACGATATCAAGATTTTTAAGTGCAGGAATAAGCGAGAAAACTCTTTTTTGCTCGCCAAATTTCAAATTCGTTTGGAAGCCCACCATATTAAAAAGTTCGCCTGAAACGGTTTCTTTCCTGAGCTGAACCACAGCAAAAGGCCTCTCGCTAGTTTTTGGGTCTCTAAGCCCAACAGGTTTCATCGGGCCAAAACGAATAGTGTCAAAACCTCTTTTAGCCATAATTTCAACAGGCATGCAACCTTCATAAACATTCACTTTGTCAATATTATGCAGCGGTGCACGCTCCGCATTTATAAGCTCATTGTAAAAAACTTCATATTCTTCTTTCGAAAGCGGGCAATTTAAATAGTCATCTCCGTCACCTTTATCGTATCTTGAAGCAAAAAATGCGTTGTTCATATCGATGCTTTCAAAAGTAACGATCGGAGCAGCAGCATCGAAAAAACTAAGGCACCCGCCGCAGAAATTTTTAATATTTTCAGAAAAAGCCTCAGAAGTCAAAGGCCCCGTCGCAATTATGTTTATTCCCTCTTTTGGAATTTCAGTAATTTCTTGCGAAATGAAATTAATAAAATCATTTGATTTAATTTTTTCAGTCACCATAGAAGAAAATTTTTCCCTGTCAACCGCGAGGGCTCCTCCGGCGGGAACCCTGCACGCATCAGCGCAAGCAAGAATCAAAGAATCGAAAACTCTCATTTCTTCTTTTAAAAGTCCAGCTGCGCTTTCGAGCCTGTCGGCCTTAAAAGAATTCGAGCAAACAAGCTCACAAAGATTTTTGCTGCTGTGCGCCGGAGAAAATTTTTTCGGTTTCATTTCATAAAGGTTAACTTTTATTCCTCTTTTTGCAATTTGCCAAGCCGCTTCACACCCCGCCAAGCCTGCGCCTATCACGTTTATGGTTTTATTCATTTTCTGATGTCCTTTCGTAGCCGCAGCCTTCGCCTTTGCAATAAATTTTTATTTTTTTGCCGTTTTTCTTGAAAAGAATTTCTCCGCATTTCGGGCATTTCTCGTTTAAAGGTTCATCCCACGAAATAAAATGGCAATTCGGGAAATTGCTGCAACCGTAAAAATCGCGTTTGCGTTTGGTTTGGCGCTTGATAACATTTCCGCCACATTTCGGGCAAGTAACGCCGATTTCTTCAACTAATTTTTGAATGTTTTTGCATTCAGGGTAGCCCGAACAACCAATGAATTTGCCGTATCTTCCCCTTTTAATCACCATTGGTTTGCCGCAAAGCTCGCAAGTTTTGTCGATCTTATCTTCTTCCAGGAAGATCTTCACGCCTTCCATTTCTTTCTTGGCTTTTTCAAGCATTTTCATAAGATCTTCATAAAATTTGCTAAGCGGTTCGGTCCAAGTTATTTTTCCTTCGGCAACTTCGTCGAGATTATTCTCCATTTGCGCTGTGAATTTAAGGTTAACAATGCTCGAAAAGCGTTCTTTCATGAGTTTGTTAACAACTTCGCCGAGTTCTGTCGGTCTTAAAATTTTCGCTTCTTTTTTAACGTATTCTCTCGCGGTAATGGTCGAAATTATCGAAGCATATGTCGAAGGCCTTCCGATTCCTTCTTCTTCGAGGGATTTAATAAGCGAAGCCTCGGTGTATCTCGGCGGAGGCTCGGTGAAGTGCTGGTTCGGCACTATTGATTTGGCCTTAACCGGCATTCCTTCAGCAAGTTCCGGGAAGGCTTTGGCCTTTTCTTCGGCAATGTCTTTGCCTTCAACATACAGAGCCATGAAGCCGTCAAACGCAATGGTGTAAGTCGAAGCTTTGAAAATATATTTCTTTTCGGAATTTTCTTTAGCTGCATAAACTTCAACTTTTGTTGTGTTTTGCAAACAATTTGCCATCTGGCTTGCAATGAAGCGCTCCCAAACAAGCTTGTAAATCTTAAATTGGTCATTGCTCAAGCTCGCTTTCACAGCGTCAGGCGCAAGGCTCGGGTCAGTCGGTCTAATAGCTTCGTGGCCATCTTGAGCGTTTGCTTTCGTTTTGAAAACTCTTGCTTCTTCAGGCAAATATTTCTTGCCCCAAACATCCAAAATGTAGCTTCTTGCGCCATCCAAAGCCTCTTTCGAAACTCTTAAAGAGTCCGTTCTCATGTAAGTTATAAGTCCCATGAGGCCTTTGCCTTCGAGCTCTATTCCTTCATAAAGCTGCTGGGCTGCAAGCATCGTGCGTTTAGCCGTGAAGCCAAGTTTCCTTGAAGCTTCTTGCTGCAAAGTCGAAGTTATGAAAGGCGGCGCAGGATTTCTTTTTCTTTTTCCTTTTTTAAGCTTTCCAATTTCGAAATTTGAACCGTCAAGGTCCGCAAGAATTTCATTCGCCTTTTTTTCGTTGTCTATTTCAATTTTTCCTTTTTCGTCACCGTAAAATGCGGCCGGGAACGACTTTCTCATGCCCTTTGGAATAAATTGTGCGTCAATGCTCCAGTATTCTTTCGGAACAAATTTTCTAATTTCATCTTCTCTGTCAACAATCATTCGAAGAGCAACCGACTGAACCCTTCCTGCCGAAAGGCCTTTATAAATCTTTTGCGAAAGAAACGGGCTCACTTTGTATCCAACAAGCCTATCAAGAATTCTTCTGGTTTGCTGAGCACCCACCAAATCAAGGTCAACTTTCCTTGGAGATTTTATCCCAGATTCAACGCCATTTTTGGTAATTTCATTGAAAGTAACTCTGTTTTTATCGTTAAGGTCAAGGCCAAGCAAATAAGCTAAATGCCAAGAAATGGCTTCCCCTTCGCGGTCAGGGTCCGTTGCTAAAATTACTTTATCAGCCTTTTTCGCTTTTTCTTTAAGCTTTTTAACGATTTCTTCTTTTCCTTTTATAATTTGATATTTAGGCTCGAAATTTTTTTTAACATCAACACTAAGTCTTTTAGGCGGCAAATCTCTAATATGCCCCATTGAAGAAGTTACGTCGTAATTTTTGCCCAAATATTTTTTTATAGTTTTTGCCTTTGCAGGCGATTCCACAATTACTAAATTACTCATAGTTAACCCATCCAAACAAAAATATTTTAAATTTTTTCATACTCTTTTCCTGTATTATTTTTAATTAGACCATAAATCTCAAGTTCTGTCAAAGATGAAAGAACATTCTCTATTTTCATGCCAGATTTTTTGCATATCAAATCAGCGTTCATTGCGCCCCCACCCAAAATATCATAAACTTTTCTCGCATTTTCTGAAATACTTTCTGGCACTTCCTTAGAAACATTTTCTTTAAATTTCGGCTTTTCTTCACGTGGGAAATTAAAAACAGGCCTTTTTATGCTAATACCCGGGAATTTATTTTTGAGCTTGTTTTCATAGCTTTTCACCAACTCTTCCATGTCAACGACCACTTTCACCCCGTCGTTTATAAGCGAAATAATGCCTTCGCTAAGCGGGCTTCTAAGGTCAATCGGCGCAACGAAAACATCCCTGTTTTGATTATTCGCCAAGTTCGCAGTAATGAGCGAGCCGCTCTTCTTGCCGGCTTCAACAACCACAGTTGCGTTCGAAAGCCCAGAAATTATCCTGTTTCTTTTCGGGAAATTGCATGCAAAAGCGGGGTAATCAGGAGGATATTCCGAAATCAAAACCCCAGATTTAGCAATTTTGCTTCTAAGAAAGCTGTTTGATATAAGGTAATTCGTGTTAATCCCGCAGCCGAGCACGGCAATCGTGCTTCCTCCAGCTTCAATTGCTCCCTCATGCGCCGCAGCGTCAATTCCAAGCGCACCGCCACTTACGACATTCGCGCCACTCAAAGCCGCTCTGTGAGCCATGCTTTTCGAAAGGTTCATTCCGTAAGGAGTAGCCTCCCTCGCGCCAACAAAAGCAATCGAAATTTCTTTTTTTAAACAAGTTTCATCTCCAAAAACATAAATCACAGCGGGAGGATCACTTATTTCTTTGAGCAAACTCGGGTATTTTTCATCAAAAATGCTAAAAACTTTGTAATTTAAATTCTTGCATTTTCTAAAAATATTATATGCGTCATCAATAGAGGTGCTCCCGATTTTGTCAATTTGCTTGCCAGTAAAGCATCCGCAAAGTCTCCAACCGTATTCACCTGAATCGTAAAATTCTTTTGCGCTCTTGTAAAGTCCCAAAATAGTTTTTATTTGATAATTTCCATAACCAATTGCTTGCTGAAGCCAAATTTCATACACCTGCTTGTCCACTTTATTTCCCCTTTCCGCTCATTTCCCAAGCCACTATGCCCGCAGCCACCGCAACGCTTAGCGATTCGCATAAAGGATTCATCGGAATAGTCATCTTCTTGTCGCATAAATCAAGAGTTTCATTGCTAATGCCATTACCTTCATTTCCAAGAATTACGGCTTTCTTACCCAAATCGTTAAGAGCTGTAATATTTTCTACGTTTTCATCAGGCACTGTTGCACAAACGGTCACGTTTTCAGATTTAAGTAATGAAATAAATTCAGAAAAATCGTTAATTTTCATAATATTTAGCTTAAAAATTGCGCCCATGCTGCCTCTAAGAGCTTTAGGGTTATAAATGTCGCAGCTGTCAAAACTAATGCCAACAAAATCAATATTGAAAGCATTAAGGCTTCTAAGTATACTTCCTAAATTTGAAGGATTTTGAAGATTTTCGAGCAAAATAATATTAGAGCATGCTTTTATTTTAGACATATTTACAAATTTGTCAACAAAATTGCAAACGCAAATGATTCCTTGAGGGCCTTCGGTGTCGCTCATCGACTGCATAACAGCTTCGCTAACCAAAAATTCATGGGCATTATTTTTTTGTGTTATTTTGCTTATTAAATCAGAAAATTTTTGTAAACATTTCTGCGTGTAAAAAATTTGAGTAACTTCAACATTGCTTTTCACAGCTTCCTCACAAATCCTAGTTCCTTCAATAACGAACTTCTTTTCGCTGTTTCTAAATTTAGCAGAATTCAATAATTTTCTAACGTTTTTTACTGTTTCATTGTTCTTACTTGATATTTCTATTCTCATTTATTTTTTCTTCCTTTTAATTTATTTTTCTATAAAAACGACAAATTCTTTGATTATAAACGGAAAAATTTCAAAAAATTCTGCATATAACCAAAAAATTTACGCTCAAGGATTAAACCCTAAGCGCATAATTTAATTACTTTACTTTTTCAACAAGGCCGGCAAAACCTGCAGGATCTGAAATTGCGATTTCAGAAAGCATTTTTCTGTTAAGTTCAATTCCTGATTTTTTAAGTTTATCCATGAAAGCGGAATATGTGATGCCATTCATGCGGCAAGCTGCAGAAATTCTTGTGATCCATAATCTTCTGAAGTCACGTTTTTTCTGCTTTCTGCCTATGTAAGCATAATTTCCTGATTTCATAACGGCTTGTTTAGCCATTTTAAAGTGCTTACTTTTTGCACCCCAGTATCCTTTTGCTAATTTTAAAACTCTTTTTCTTCTACTTCTGGTTGTTTTTGCATATTTTATACGTGCCATTACGTTTACCTCCGTTTAAATTTTTAATTTATTTGTGGTTCATAAGAGTTCTGATTTGAAGCATATTTGTTCTGTCGAGTGTAGTAGTTGTTCTCAAAACTCTTTTTCTTTTTCTTGATTTTTTGTTCAAGATATGGCTTTTATTTGCATGACCTCTTACTATTTTTCCGGTTGCCGTAAACTTGAAACGTTTTTTTGCTCCACTGTGTGTTTTAATCTTGTACATACTGCTCTGGGATAAGGCGCGAGCCTTTACCCACTTCACAACCTTTCTTTAAAAAATTTCATCTGTGCTTTTCCTCTTGGGTTTAAAGCCTCAATTAATTATTTAGCTTTCGGATTCGGAGCTAAGAACATGAGCATACATTTTCCATCCAATTTAGCAGGGCGCTCAACACTTGCAAACTCGCTGCAAGATTCCGCAAACCTTTTCATTATGTCAAAACCAATTTCAGAATGCCCCATTTCACGGCCTCTAAAGCGAATTGAAACTTTAACTTTGTTGCCGCTTTTAGCAAATCTTCGAGCATGAGCCACTTTCGTGTCGAAATCGTGAGTGTCAATATTAACTGAAAGTCTTACTTCTTTTATTTCAACAGTGCGCTGATTTTTCTTAGATTCTTTTTCTCTCTTTGACATCTCAAATCTGTATTTACCATAATCTAAAATTTTGCAAACCGGAGGATCCGCCTTGCTGGCCACTTTTACAAGATCCAAATTCTCAGCTTCCGCAAGCCTTAGAGCTTGCTCAATAGGAACTACGCCAAGTTGCTCTCCGCTTGAACTGATAAGTCGAACCTTTTCATCTCTAATTTTACCATTAATTTGAATGTCTTTGCTGCTAATACTCAAGCACCTCCAAAAATGTTTAAAAAGTTTTTTAAACTAAAAAATTAATTGCATGGGCACAAATCTGCTCATACAATCTCTATACGTCTTATTTACTTAAAAGACCTAGCTATTGACCATCGTAAACAAAATTACGTAGGTGAGAACAAATTTGCTCCTCTTATACTTTCTAATTTAAAGTTTACATTAACTTCTAAAAAAAGTCAATAGCTAAATCAAATATTTTAATGAAAAATCTTTTAGCTTCCAGTCGCCATTGTTGCGTAATATTTTTCTCTTATTTCATTATAATAATTCGTTTTTTTGGCGTAATCCCACCAAGATTTGCTGCCGCGAACGTTAGCATTTTTCCAAGGTTTGCAAACGCAATGAAGCACGCAAGTGTTTTCGTAGGCTTCTTCAACTTCTTTTTCAGTGTATTTGTTTTCGCAGCGAAAAATTTTAACAGTTGACTTAAGATCTTCCAGAGAATAGTTAAAAATTCCATACTTTAAAGGCAAAATTCCAACTTTTTTATAGCAAACGGCATTTATTGTTGTTTGATCGTGCTGAATTAATCTGTCATTATTTTTTTCAATAAAATCTGCAAATTTTTTAACCATGTCATCTTGTCTAAGTTCTTTTAGGTTTATCAGCATAACGCCGGCGCAAATGCAGTGGTCATTCTCAGTCGTGAAACTATCAACAGCACTCACGTTTTCATCTAAAACTCCTTTATAGTAGTAGCCTTCCATGTCTATATCGTACATTTCTTTAAGGTCTGTATACGTAATCGTGTCGCCGTCAAGCCAAATTATTTTGTCAAGGTCAGGGAGTAACTCCGACAAAGAAAGCCTGTAATACGTAGGCGTTGTGATATGGCCTTTGTCGTTAGCATTTTTATATTTATCTTCCATGTTTATAAAGCTAATGCTGCATTTATTTCTGTATTTTCTGCCTAAATTTTTGATTTTCACTTTATTTTCATCATTAAATTCGCCCGGGTGCATAATGTAAAAATCATATTTTGTTCCTTTTGCTGCGTTTTCAAGAATCGAGGCCATTGCCACCATCGTCGGGTAAGTGTAGCCGTCGTCAAGAGCCATAGCGATAGGAATACCTTCTTTACTTTCACTTCTTTTTTCATAAACCCTGAAAACATGAAATATCAAAAACGAAATTCCGCATAATACCAGGCTAACCCAAACCAAAATGTTAATAAATCTACTGAAACTTTTGTTCATTTTTTCAACATCCTTAAAAAATATTTTTTTGAAAATAAATCTACTAAATGATATCATTTACTTCAAAAAAATACAATAAAAAATGTTTAATCTTTCTTATTTTTAAGGCACTCGATTATTTCTTTTATTACGCCCACTTCTTTTTCAGAAAGCCCGTCAACATTTACCGTGGAGGTCCCTGGAATGCCCAAAAGATAATCAGCAGAAACACCGAAAAGTTCCGAAAGCTCCACGACGTATCTCGTTGAAGGAATCGAAATTCCAAGCTCCCATGCGTTAACGCTCGATCGAGTTATCCCCAATTTTTTTGCTATATCGGATTGAGTTAAATTTTGATTTTTTCTTAATTCTTTTAATTTTTCTGATATCATAATTCCTCCTCAATTCGATTTTAAAATTATCATTAAGATGTTTCATTATCATTATGATATTTACACTTGACAAATTTATTTTTTTGTTTATAATTATAAATATACACATCAAAATTAAGTACTTATTTAGATGTAAAAAAAATAATATTGGAGGTAATAATACAAATGGAAAATGATGTTCAAAATTCAAGCACAGAAAAAAAGAAAGACAACCTGGCAATCGCCTCTTTGATTGTGTCAATCGTAGCTATCGCAGGGTCGTGGATTCCAATTTTAAATGTTATTTCAATGGTTATCGCAATTATTGGAATAGTTTTAAGCGTTTGGTCATTAATCAGGGCTATTAAAAATAAGTTTTCTATTGGAATGCCTATTTCAGGAATTATTGTTAGTTTGTTTTCAATATTTCTTATTTCTTCTATGTACACAAACTCAGGCACTTCAAAGAAAGTAAGTTCTTCGACAAGTCAAAGCAGCACGAATTCAAGTAGTTCTTCTGAAAATAAAACCGATTCGAATGAATCCAAAACCGAAGAAAAAGATGAATACAACGTTGGTGACACGATTGATTTTGACGGAAAAGAGGTTACCATTACAAAAGTTAAAAGGAATTACAGCACAGGAAACCAATTTTTTCACCCTAAATCAGGCAACGAATACGTGAAGGTTTACGCAAAAATAGTAAATACATCAGAAAATGAAGCAAGCATTAATTCATGGGATTTCAAAATTCAAAACAGCAAAGGCGTGATAAGCTCATGCTCAATTATAACGGGTGACCCAGCTGAAGACGAATTAAGTTTTTCCACGCTTGCACCAGGCGGAACAACAGAAGGATCAGTTATTTTCGAAGTTCCTAAAAATGATTCAGGTTTAAAATTAATTTACAATCCATCATTCTTCTCCAGTAGAAGAGTAACAATAAAACTTTAAAAACAAAAAGAGCCCTCGGCCAAAAGCCGAGGGTAATTAATTTATTCAAAATCAAATGCGTCGCGAATTTTCTGGATTTTCTGTTCTGGGATTGCATTAAAGTTTTCTTCTTCAGCCTTTTTGACTTCAACTCTGTTGTAGCAGTCAACGCCAGTTCCAGCGGGCAGAAGCTTGCCGATAATAACGTTTTCTTTAAGGCCGATGAGCGGATCGACTTTACCTTTAATAGCTGCATCGGTGAGAACTCTTGTGGTTTCCTGGAATGATGCCGCAGCAAGGAATGAATCCGTTGCAAGAGAAGCCTTTGTGATACCCAAAAGAACAGGAGTATAAGAAGCTTCTTCGAGGCCGGTTTCGCCGTTTGCTTTTTTGGCTTTAATGATTTCATTTTCTCTGATGATTTCAGATTTATCAACAAGCGAATTTTGAATGAGGCCAGTATTTCCCGGGTCGCTAACGCGAACTTTGCGCATCATTTGCCTAATAATAACTTCGATGTGCTTATCGTTGATATCAACGCCCTGCAGGCGGTAAACTCTTTGAACTTCTTGAATAAGGTAAGATTCAACAGCAGCTTCGCCTTTAATTGCAAGAATATCATGCGGGTTAACCGAACCTTCAGTGATCATTCCGCCAGCTTCAATGTATTGGCCTTCTTCAACGCAAAGCCTTGAGCCGTAAGGAATAAGGTAGGTTCTTTCTTCGCCATTTTTCTCGTTGTAAACAACAACGTTTCTGCTCTTCCTTACTTCTTCGAATCTAATCACGCCGTCAATTTCACTAATGATTGCCAAACGTTTAGGTTTACGTCCTTCGAAAAGCTCTTCAACACGCGGCAAACCTTGGGTAATATCCGCAGAACCTGCGATACCGCCCGTGTGGAACGTTCTCATTGTAAGCTGTGTACCAGGTTCGCCGATTGACTGAGCCGCGATTGTTCCAACAGCTTCGCCAACAGCAGCAGGCAAGCCATTTGCAAGGTTAGCGCCATAGCATTTTCTGCAAACGCCGTGTTTAGACTTACAATTAAGAATAGACCTAATCTCAATGCGCTCAACGCCCTTGTTCTTAATAAGTTTTGCATCGTTGTCGTCCATGAGTTTATCTTTAGAAATAAGAACTTCGCCGGTTTTTTCATCAACGAAATCTTTGCAAAGATATCTTCCAACCAAACGTTCTTCGAGTTTTTCGATGCATTCTTTGCCGTCTTTAATTTCAAAAACAGTAATTCCGTGGTCTGAACCGCAATCATCTTCCCTTATGATTACATCTTGAGAAACGTCAACTAACCTACGAGTAAGGTAACCCGAGTCAGCCGTACGAAGCGCGGTATCTGCAGAACCTTTTCTCGCACCACGCGAAGAAATGAAGTATTCAAGAACGTTAAGGCCTTCACGATAGTTTGCACGAATCGGAATTTCAATTGCAGCACCCGATGTGTTCGCAATAAGTCCACGCATACCTGCGAGCTGACGAATCTGGCTCATAGAACCACGAGCACCTGAGTCCGCCATCATGAAGATTGGGTTGAATTTATCAAGGTTATCTTGAAGCGCTTTAGAAACATCGTTAGTTGCTTTTTCCCAAATTTTAAGAGTGTGGTTTCTTCTTTCGGAATCTGAGAAAAGGCCGCGTTTATATTGTTTCAAAATAGCGTCGATTTCTTTTTCTGCTTTGGCAACAATTTCTTTTTTAGCCGGCGGAATAACAGCGTCGCCAACAGCAACTGTGATTGCGCCCCTTGTTGAATATTTGAATCCTAATGCTTTAATATCGTCAAGAACTTCAGAAGTTTTCTTAGTTCCGTGATTTTTAATGCAAGCATCAACGATTAAGCCGAGTTGCTTTTTGCCAACCAAGAAATTAATTTCCAAATCTGCTGATTTTTCAGGGTCGTTTCTGTCAACGAAACCTAAATCTTGAGGAATCGGGTTGTTGAAAATAATTCTTCCAACAGTTGTATTAATGAGCTTTGTTTCGCCTTTCGGGTTTTTATGGCGAACTCTGATTTTCGCATGAAGGCTAATGTAATGGCAAGCGTAAGCCATGAGAGCTTCATCAAAATCTCTAAATACTTTTCCTTCGCCGATTTCGCCGTCTTTTTCCATTGTTAAATAGTAAGAACCGAGAACCATATCCTGAGAAGGAACCGTAACAGGTTTTCCGTCCGAAGGTTTAAGAAGGTTACCCGAAGAAAGCATAAGGAACATTGCTTCTGCTTGAGCTTCCGCCGAAAGAGGAACGTGAACAGCCATCTGGTCACCGTCGAAGTCAGCGTTGAATGCAGAACAAACGAGCGGATGAAGTTTAAGAGCTCTTCCTTCAACCAAAACAGGCTCGAAAGCTTGAATTCCAAGGCGGTGAAGCGTTGGTGCACGGTTTAAAAGAACCGGGTGATTCTTTATAACGATTTCAAGTGCGTCCCAAACTTCAGGGCGGGACCTGTCAACTGCTTTTCTTGCAGCTTTGATGTTATTAACAGCGCCAACTTCAACGAGCCTTTTCATAACAAAAGGTTTGAAAAGCTCAAGAGCCATTTCTTTCGGCAAACCGCACTGATAAATCTTGAGTTCAGGTCCAACAACGATAACCGATCTTCCTGAATAGTCTACACGTTTTCCAAGCAAGTTTTGGCGGAATCTTCCGTGCTTACCTTTGAGCATTTCAGAAAGAGATTTAAGCGATCTGTTATTCGGTCCGGTTACAGGTCTGCCACGTCTTCCGTTATCGATCAAAGCATCAACGGATTCTTGAAGCATTCTCTTTTCGTTTCTGATAATAATATCAGGAGCGCCAAGATCCATCAATCTTTTAAGGCGGTTATTTCTATTAATAACTCTTCTGTATAAATCATTTAAGTCCGAAGTTGCGAAACGTCCGCCATCAAGCTGAACCATAGGCCTTAAATCTGGAGGAATTACCGGAAGAACATCGAGAATCATCCATTCAGGCCTGTTTCCTGAAGTTCTGAAGGCTTCAACTGCTTCCAAACGTTTCAAAAGCCTTACTCTTTTTTGGCCAACAGCTAAAGTGAGTTCGTCTTTGAGTTCTCTTGAAAGTTTTTCAAGATCAATTTTTTGAAGAAGCTTTTTGATAGCTTCTGCGCCCATTCCTGCTTCAAAATCATCTTCGTATTTTTCGCGCATATCTTGATATTCTTTTTCGCTCAAAAATTGCTGATGAGCAAGCTCAGGAACATCGCCGGAATCTATAACGACATAAGCTGAGAAATAAAGAATTTTTTCAAGCATACGAGGGGAAATATCAAGCAAAAGGCCCATTCTTGAAGGGATTCCTTTGAAATACCAAATGTGCGAAACAGGAGCCGCAAGTTCAATGTGGCCCATTCTTTCGCGCCTAACTTTAGATTTAGTAACTTCTACTCCGCAGCGGTCGCAAACTTTGCCTTTATATCTAATTCTTTTGTATTTTCCGCAGTGGCATTCCCAGTCCTTTTGAGGTCCAAAAATGCGTTCGCAGAAAAGGCCATCTGTTTCGGGTTTTAAAGTTCTGTAATTTATAGTTTCAGGTTTTTTAACTTCTCCATACGACCAACTGCGTATTTTTTCAGGAGATGCCAAACCTATTTTTATTGATTGAAAAATATTGAAGTCCATACCACAACCCCTTAGTAATTATTATGAAATGTGCACCACCCAGAAGGCACAAACGAGGCACCTTCTGGCATTACACACGTTTTATCTTTAAACAATTATTCAAACAGATAATCGTCGCCGTCATCAGTCGAATTATCGTCTTCAGGTTCTGAAAATTCATCTTCGCCATCGTCAAGCATTCCGTCATCTTCAGGATCAATGTCCCCTATTTCATAGCCTTCATCATCGTCGTCAGTCATAACATCAGGGCCTAAAACATCTTTTTGAATTGAAAGGCCAATTTCGTTTTCTTCTTCAAAATCTTGTTTCAAATCAATTTCATTATTATTGATGTCTAAAACTGACAAATCAAGACCAATTGATTGAAGTTCTTTTATGAGAACTTTGAAAGATTCCGGTATGCCTGGGTTTGGAACATTTTGGCCTTTAACAATTGCTTCGTAAGTTTTCACCCTACCAACAACGTCATCGGACTTAACTGTGAGGATTTCTTGAAGCGTGTAAGCTGCGCCGTAAGCTTCAAGTGCCCAAACTTCCATTTCTCCGAATCTCTGACCGCCGAACTGAGCTTTACCTCCAAGAGGCTGCTGAGTAACGAGCGAGTAAGGACCGGTTGAACGAGCATGAATTTTATCGTCAACTAAGTGGTGAAGCTTGAGGTAATACATATAACCAACTGTTACAGGATTATCGAAATATTCGCCTGTTCTGCCGTCTTTAAGCCAAACTTTACCGCTTTCATCGTAGCCCGCATCTTTAAGGCAAGCAAAAATGTCGCTTTCACGTGCGCCATCAAAAACAGGAGTTGCAACCTTCCAGCCAAGAGCTTTTGCTGCATAGCCTAAATGCACTTCCAAGACCTGACCGATGTTCATTCGAGAAGGAACACCCAGCGGGTTAAGAACTATGTCAAGCGGAGTTCCATCCGGCAAGAAAGGCATATCTTCAACAGGTAAAATCCTTGAAACAACACCCTTATTTCCGTGACGACCTGCCATTTTGTCTCCAACTGAAATCTTACGTTTTTGAGCAATATAGCATCTAACAATCTTGTTAACGCCCGGTTGGAGCTCATTTTTGCTGTTTTCGCGGGTAAAGACTTTAACGTCAACAACGATTCCGTATTCACCGTGAGGAACTCTCAAGGAAGTATCTCTTACTTCTCTTGCTTTTTCGCCGAAAATAGCTCTTAAAAGGCGCTCTTCAGCGGTGAGTTCAGTTTCACCTTTTGGAGTTACTTTTCCAACCAAAATGTCGCCTGCGCGAACTTCGGCACCAATTCTAATGATACCGTCTTCATCAAGGTCTTTAAGCAAATCTTCGTTTACGTTCGGAATATCTCTTGTGATTTCTTCCGGTCCGAGCTTGGTGTCTCTTGATTCAATTTCATACTCTTCGATATGAATTGAGGTGTAAACGTCTTCCCTAACGATTTTTTCACTAAGCAAAACTGCGTCTTCATAGTTGTAACCTTCCCAGTTCATGAAGCCGATGAGAGCGTTTTTACCAAGGCTTATTTCACCGCCGCATGTTGCAGGGCCGTCAGCAAGAACTTCCCCAGCTTTAAATTCCTGGCCAGGCGAAACAATCGGAACTTGGTTAACGCAAGTGCTCTGGTTTGAACGCATAAACTTAATAAGCTCGAAAGTTTCTTCTTTTCCTGAATTGTATTTAACTTCAATTCTGTCAGCGCTTACTTTTTTAACAACGCCATCTTCTTTAGCCAAAACACAAACGCCCGAGTCAACGCCGGCTTGGTATTCCATTCCCGTTGCAACTATAGGAGCCTCGGAACGAAGAAGCGGAACAGCTTGCTTCTGCATGTTTGCACCCATGAGCGCACGGTTTGCGTCGTCGTTTCCTAAGAAAGGAATCATAGCAGTTGCAACCGAAACCATCATTCTTGGTGAAACGTCCATGAAGTCTGCTTTTTCGCGTTCAACTTCAATGAACTGATCTCTGAAACGGCCGTTAACTTTAGCATTAACGAAACGATTGTTTTCATCGAGCGGCTCACTTCCTTGAACTACGATGTAATCGTCTTCTTCATCAGCAGAAAGGTAAACAACTTCAGAAGTTACCTGGCCTGTTGTTTTATCAATTTTTCTGAATGGAGCTTCGATAAAACCGTATTCATTAACTTTAGCGAAAGTTGAAAGATACGAAATAAGTCCGATGTTCGGGCCTTCAGGGGTTTCAATCGGGCACATGCGGCCATAGTGGCTGTAGTGAACGTCACGAACTTCGAATCCCGCTCTGTCTCTTGAAAGTCCTCCAGGTCCTAAAGCTGAAAGACGACGTTTGTGAGTGAGCTCTGAAAGAGGGTTGTTTTGATCCATGAACTGCGAAAGCGGCGAAGAACCGAAAAATTCTTTAATTGCAGCAACGATCGGCCTTATGTTAATAAGAGCATTCGGAGTTATAACATCGAGGTCTTGAGACTGAAGAGTCATTCTTTCTTTAATAACTCTTTCAAGGCGTGCAAAACCGATTCTCATTTGGTTTTGAAGAAGTTCGCCAACTGAACGGATTCTTCTGTTTGCCAAATGGTCGATATCGTCAGGTGTTCCAATGCCGAAAGTAAGGCAGTTCATGTAGTTAATCGAAGCGAAAATATCGTCGATAATAATGTGCTTCGGAACGAGTTCATCCGCGCGAGTTATAATAGCTTCTTTAATTTCTTGCTCATTTGAAGCAGAAGACAAAATATCAGAAAGAACGTCGAATCTAACTTTTTCTTGAATTCCGCATTCTTTTTTAGCGTCAAAGTTAACATAAAGATTAATGTCAACCATTCCGTTGGAAATAATTTTGAGTTCTTTATCTTTTCCAACTGAAACATAAGCCATGCAAACGCCTGCATTTTCGATTTCTCTTGCTTTTGTTTCTGTGATTACTTCGTCAATATCTGCCATTATTTCGCCGGTGAGCGGGTTAGCAATCGGGCGAGTAAGTTTTTGGCCTTTAAGGCGTGAAGCAATGCCAAGTTTCTTATTGTATTTGTAGCGGCCAACTCTTGAAAGATCATATCTTCTTGCGTCGAACAAGAGCGAGTTAATGTGAGCTTGGGAGTTTTCAAGTGTTGGAGGTTCACCTGGGCGAAGTTTCCTGTAAACTTCAAAGAAAGCTTCTTCGCTGGTTTTGCAAGGGTCTTTTTCAAGGGTTGCTTTAAGGCGTTCATCTTCGCCAAAATACTCAAGAATTTCGGCATCAGTGCTAAGACCCATAACCCTTATAAATGCGGTTATAGGAATTTTACGGTTTTTGTCGATTCTAACATACATTATGTCGTTTGAATCTGTTTCGTATTCGAGCCAAGCACCTCTGTTAGGAATAATAGTAGCGCTGTGAAGCTCTTTACCTGTTTTGTCATACTCCATTTTGAAGTATACACCCGGCGAACGAACAAGCTGCGAAATAACAACACGTTCAGCACCGTTTATTATGAAAGTTCCGCTTTCGGTCATAAGCGGGAAATCACCCATAAACACTTCAGACTCTTTGATTTGCCCAGTTTCTTTATTAAGGAGTCTAGCCGTTACTCTAAGCGCAGCGGCGTATGTAGTGTCACGCTCTTTACATTCGTTAATGTCATAAGTGGGGTGATTTACATCCATTGTGTAATCTACAAAATCAAGTACCAAATTTCCTGTGTGATCAGTTATGCCCGAGACACTTTTAAAAACCTCCTGCAAACCCTCACCCAAGAACCACTTATAAGAATTCTGCTGAATTTCTACAAGATTAGGAACCTTAATTACCTCATCAATCTTAGAAAAACTCATTCTGGTAGTTTTGCCAAGCTTTATAGGTCTCACATTTACCATAGATTTAAAACACTCCATTCATAATCTTTCAGTATTGATACTCTAAAATTTTCTTTAACCAAAAAAAGTTAGGGAAGCCCAAGAAATAAAAAATCTTTCCTCAACTTCACCCCTTCTCAAAATAGTCATAAAAATTCATCATTTAAAAACTTTAATTTGCTTGATTTACATCAAAATTAATGTTAAAATGTATGAAATTTATTTGTTAAATTAAATGACAACGTAGTGTAGTATGATACCATACTATTAAAAACTTGTCAAGTGCAAATTTAAATTAAAAAAAATCCAGAAAGGTGATTCCCCGAGATGAAAAATATATACGAAGAACTAAAAGAGCGTGGTTTGATAGCGCAAGCTACGAATGAAGAAAAAATCGAAAATTTGCTCAAAGGCAAAGGCATTCATTTTTACATAGGTTTCGAGCCTACTGCTGACAGCCTCCACGTTGGGCATTTCGTTCAAATAATGATCATGGCTCGTCTCCAGCGCGCTGGGCATATTCCGATTATCCTTTTTGGCGGCGGAACAGGCCTTGTGGGCGACCCTTCCGGCAAAACCGACATGCGCAAAATGCTCACGAAAGAAGAAATTAACCACAATATAGAGTGTTTTAAACTTCAGGCTTCGAAGTTTCTTGATTTAACCCCAGGCAAGGCTATTGTAGTTAACAACGCTGACTGGCTAGGCGACCTTAAATACATTGATTTCATAAGAGAAGTTGGGGTTCATTTTTCGGTTAACCGCATGCTTGCGGCGGAATGCTACAAACAACGCCTCGAAAAAGGCCTTACATTCTTCGAGCTTAACTACATGCTCATGCAAAGCTATGACTTTTTAACTTTAAACAGAAAATACAACTGCCTTTTGGAGCTTGGCGGAGACGACCAGTGGAGCAACATCATCGGTGGCGTTGAGCTGACAAGAAGAATGGACCAAAAAGAAGTTTTCGGCCTGACTTTCAAGCTTTTAACAACAAGCGAAGGCAAAAAAATGGGCAAAACCGAAAAAGGCGCACTTTGGCTCAACCCTGAAAAAACTTCGCCCTATGAATTTTATCAATACTGGAGAAACGTTAACGACAGCGACGTGATAAACTGCTTTAATATGTTAACATTCATGCCAACTGAAGAAATAAAGAAATTCGAAAATCTTGAAGGAAGCGAAATCAACAAAGCAAAAGAAATTTTAGCTTTTGAAATAACAAAGCTCGTTCACGGCGAAGAAGAAGCTAAAAAAGCAATGAACGCAGCACGTGCACTGTTCTCTCAAGGCGCTGAAAGCGCAGACATGCCACAATTTAAACTTTCAAAAGACATGATTCAAGAAGGTGAAATTCCGGTTCTTTCGCTTTTAACCCTCTCTTCTATTTCCAGCTCGAAAAGCGACGCACGCAGGCTGATTAAACAAGGCGGAATTACAATTGACGGAAATAAAATAACTGATGAAAATCTCTCGATTAACATCAAAGATTTAGAAAAAGGAATCATTATTAAAAAAGGCAAAAAAATGTTCAAAAAGGTTAGTGTCTAATAAAAAATTGTTCAAGGCACATACTATTATATTTAAATTTTAATAGTATTTCTTAATATTGGTTGACATTTGTTACCTGTTTATATATAAAAGTGTTGTGGGTAGAAAATCCATAATATCTTTTACAGTGAGGTTTTATTTATGAGTTTAAAACTTTTAAAAGATGAAGCTTTGGCAGAGGTTTCAGGTGGCGGATACGCAGGAGCTCTTACAAATGGAGTATGCAAACCAATCACAGGATTTGGTGAAGCAGTTGACGAATTTTGCAGCTCAGAGACTAGCGGAACCAAAAGGGTTGAAATTGTTTCCGGCGGTGTTTCTAAAATCGTTGCTTCAAGTTTAATAGGAGTAGGAATTACTATCGGGGCTAAAAAGCTCATTACCTATGTTAAATCAAAAAATTTATTCAAAAAATAAATGTTCCCGCCGATTAAATTCGGCGGTTTTTATTATCTATAATATTAAAAATGTATTGACAAATAGTGAAATATAGATTATAATATACACAAGAGCTGAATAAAAGGGAGTTTAAATTATGGAATTAATCAATGAAAATGAACTAGAAAATGTTTGCGCAGGCCAAATGGTTGAATATGCAATAGCATACACGGCACGAGGTGCAGTGATGTTCGGGGCATTCCTCGCAGTGTGCGCAATAGCTAAATTACCGTCAGGCAGTAAAAAAACTAAAAAAGCAGAAGAAAAACCAGAACAAAAGCAACCTCAAGTTCAAGCAAAGCCATCAAAAATAGTTTGTTCCACTAAAGTCGTAACTTATTATTACAAATAAATCTTAATCACCTAGATAATACGTATAATTCAAGGAGGCTGGGAATTATGGAACCCATTAATGAAAAAGACTTAAAAAACATTTGTGGCGGCCAAGAAATTCGAAAAACTTTAGCAACTGTCGGTTTAGCTTTAATGATGTGCACCTTATTTGCAGGAACTTCAGTGCTTCTAGTAAAAGATATTAAAAAAGTTAATCGCAAATTAAAACAGTATCCTGAAATCAATAACACTGATAAATTCTGTATAGTCAAGCACATTATAGTCAAAAAAGGCTAAAAATGGAGGTTTTGAATAATGGAATCAATAAATGAAAAAGAATTAGGAAATATTTGCGGTGGCGGAAAAATAGCAAAAGTAGTGGAAAACATTTCTTTAGCTTGCATAATTGGTGGCATGATTGTAACAAGTGCATTGGCATTATATGATTGCGCTAAAACAGAAGAATTCAAAAGAAGAAAGCATCAATCTGAAACACTTTATATTATTGAAAAAACGTATTATTTATAAAAAAATTTAAAACATTCTAATGTAAAAAACGTTTAGAGAGGATTTAAGCTATGGAATTAATTAATGAAAATGATTTGCAAAATGTTTGCGGTGGAAGCTCATGCAAAAATGCAGCCTCAGCAGTAATTGCAGCAGGAACCGTCTTAGTTGTCTGCGGATTAGCTGTTTACTCTTTGATAAACGGCGATTTAAAAATCAAAACTACGGTGGAAATTCCTGTAGTAAAACATACGATCGTAACTGAAAAAACTTACACTACCTATACCTTTTAATAGTTCCAGTTCCGAAAATGCAAAAACAGCTCCGAAAGGGGCTGTTAATTTTTTTAAATATTAAATAAAAAACCACCGGCACAACTTAACCGGTGGGAAATTCTTATTTCTTTTCTTTAAAAAGAGACATTATATCATAAAAGCTGTCGCTTTCTTCTTTTGCTTCAGGTTGAGCAGCAGGACGAGAATAATTTACTGGATTTGAAACGGGTCTTTCTCTTTCGCTAGCAGGAGCAGAAGCTTTTGATTGCGGAGAAACCGGGAAATATGATCCTCTTGTTTCAAAGCCTGTTGCAATTACTGTTACGCTGATTTCATCATCCATAGTTTCGTCAAATGCAGCACCCCAGATGATATTTGCATTTTCGTCAGCTTGTTGAGCAATGAGCGAAGAAGCAGTTTCGATTTCATCAAGGCCAATGTCAGGCGAAGCTGTAACGTTGATGATAACTCCTCTTGCACCGTTGATTGCAGTTTCCAAAAGTGGGCTGGAAATAGCCATATTTGCAGCGATTTCAGCTTTGTCTTTTCCGCTTGCACGGCCAACTCCCATGTGAGCGTATCCTGCATCTTTCATGGTTGCAGTAACGTCTGCGAAGTCAAGGTTTACAAGACCTGGCAAAACGATAAGGTCAGAAATGCTCTGAACACCTTGCCTTAAAACATCGTCAGCAACGATAAATGCATTCATAAGTGTGATTCTTTGTTGGCTTGCAAGTTTAAGGCGTTCGTTAGGAATAACAACAAGCGAATCAACTTGTTCTCTTAGTTGAGAAATTCCGCTTTCAGCTTGAGCCATTCTCTTTTGGCCTTCAAACGAGAAAGGTTTTGTAACGATTCCGATTGTAAGAATGCCCATTTCTCTTGCAATTTGAGCAACTACAGGAGCAGCGCCGGTTCCTGTTCCGCCGCCCATTCCAGCAGTAATGAACACCATGTCAGCGCCTTTAAGAGCTGAAATAATTTCATCGCGGCTTTCTTCAGCTGCGCGCTGGCCAATTTCAGGTTTAGAGCCTGCGCCCTTTCCCCTGGTTATTTTTTCGCCGATTTGAATTTTGTGGTTAGCTTTTGAGCGCAAAAGAGCTTGTCTATCAGTGTTAACACAGATAAAATCAACACATTTAACGCCGGAATCAATCATGCGGTTAACAGCATTTCCGCCGCCACCTCCAACGCCGATTACCTTAATTCTTACGATTTCTTCTTCCATATTAGTGTTATCTAATTCTATTTCCATTAACGATTTCCTCCACCTAACCTATGTATTTTTTATGCGTGATGAATGAATTTCCAATCACTGATTGCCATTATATTGATACTGTTAGATGATATCACATAGGGTTAATTTTTTCAATAATATGATGCGTTTTTTAAGATTTATCATTGCATTTTACAATTTAATGTCAAAAAAAATAAAAAAATTATATCTTTTTAATACATCTTACATTTCAAATTTATACTTCTGCCATTTATTGACGATTACACTTAAATTTTATATAATATTTGGGAATTTAAATAACTTATTCAAGTCTTTTTATTCCATTTAATGCTAAATATAAGAAATAAAGGAAAAGAGGAATCTCAATGAAAATATCTGTGCTTGGCTGCGGCAGATGGGGCAGTTTTATCGCATGGTACCTTAACAAAGCCGGCCACGAAGTCATGATTTGGGGCAGGGAAAACTCAGAAAATCTTAAAGATCTTAAAAATTTCAGAAAAAATAATTATTTAGAGTTAAGCGAAAAAATTAAAATCACTTCAAATATAAAAGAAGCCCTCGAATTTTCAAAAATAACGGTAATTTCAATCAGCGCTCAGCAACTCAGGAATTTTTTAAGCCAAATTAAACCAATTTTAAGCGATATCCAAAACCGAATTTTCATTCTTTGCATGAAAGGCCTGGAAGAAAAAACCGGCAAAAGGCTTTCTGTTGTTTTAAAAGAAATTTTGGGTGAAAGCGCAAATGTTGCCGTTTGGGTCGGGCCGGGGCATGTTCAAGATTTCACCAAAGGAATCCCGAATTGCATGGTTATAGATTCCGAAAATGAAAACGTTAAAAAATTTTTAATCGAGAGCTTTTCAAGCGAGCTTATAAGATTCTATTACGGCAAAGATTTAATCGGAAGTGAAATTGGGGCTGCAGCTAAAAATGTTATGGGAATTGCGGCGGGAATCCTTGACGGAATGGGCTTTGCAAGCCTCAAAGGTGCGCTTATGTCTCGCGGAACAAGAGAAATTGCCAGGCTCATAAAAGCCCTCGGCGGCAATGAACTTTCGGCCTACGGCCTTGCGCATTTAGGCGACTATGAAGCTACTTTATTTTCACCCCACAGCAACAACAGAAAATTCGGCGAAATGCTTGTTAAATCTAGAAATTACACAAAATTAGCCGAAGGAGTCGCAACCTCGCACGCCCTTCAGCTTTTGAGCAGTCAAACAGGTGTCGAACTGCCAATTTCAAACGCTGTTCACAAAACGGTTTTAGGCCTTGTTTCGCCAAAAGATTCCATTTCCGGCCTCTTTTTAAGAAGCCTTAAACCGGAATTTTAAACCAATTTATAAACATTATTGTAAATTTCATTTTTAACATGCTCAAATTCTTTGTTTGAAAGTTTTTTCGGGTAGCTCATCAAATAAAGTTTCACTTCTGAGCATTCTGGCCTTAGCGGCTTTTGGTAATACTCAAAAGTGTTGAGTAAAAAGCCATTTCTTTCATAAAATCTAATTCTTCTTTCGGCCATTTCGTTTTCAGGGAGCTCAACTTCTAAAACAACGGGTTTATTAGAATTTTTTATGAATTCTTTTAGCATTTTGCTGCCTGTTCCCTGCCCTCTTTGCGAAGGACTTACCGCGAAATGCTCTATGAAATTAAACCCATCAAGCAACCAAAAAGAAATAAACCCGACGAGATCTTCGCTGCCGAAAAACCTAGCAGTGATGCTATATTTTGGGTTATCAAGAAGCTTTTTCTGGCCTTCATAGTCTCTAAATTCTTCTTCCTGGAAAGAAGCCTGCATAAGGCTGAAAATCTTATCAAAATTTTTATTCATAATTTTACCTCCAGTCATAAATGTTTTTATATCACTTTAGAAGCAAAATTCAATGACAATATTGTAAAATATATATTAATTTTTATAATTTTTTCAAAAAACAATGAAATCCATTTCAAAATATGTTAAAATCAGCATGGAATGATAATATCATTGAAAAGCATGACTAAAACCTATAAAATTAAGGTATATAGGTTCTTTTAATAAGCTTTAGCAATCACAGTTAATCGAATAGGGGTGCATTTAATGAGTTTTTTAAAACTTATGTTTGGAAATTACAGTAAAAGAGAATTAAAACGTATTAGACCAATTTGCAATGCAGTTTTAAATCTTGAAAAAAAATATGAAAACATGCCTGATGAAAAACTTGCCGGGCAAACTGAAATATTAAAATCACGCCTCGAAGCAGGCGAAACTTTGGATGACATTTTGCCTGATGCTTTCGCAGTTTGCAGAGAAGCTGCAAGCAGGGTTTTAGGAATGAAACACTTCCCCGTTCAGGTTATTGGCGGAATAGTTCTTCACCAAGGAAGAATCAGCCAAATGGCAACAGGCGAAGGAAAAACTTTGGTTGAAACCTTGCCTGCTTACCTCAATGCTCTTTCGGGCAAAGGCGTGCATATCGTAACAGTTAACGACTACCTTGCAAGGCGTGACTCCGAGCAAATGGGAAAAGTTTATAAATTCCTTGGCCTTAGCGTTGGGCTCATTCTTTCAGGGATGAATCACCGCAATAAAGTTGCCGCTTACAAAGCAGATATAACTTACGGAACAAACAACGAATTCGGCTTTGATTACTTGCGCGATAACATGGTTACCGACATCAGAATGAAAGTTCAAAGAGGGCACAACTTTGCAATCGTTGACGAAGTTGACTCAATTTTAATCGACGAAGCAAGAACGCCTCTCATAATTTCCGGCGAAGGAGATAAATCAACCGAACTTTACACAATAGCCGACGAATTTGTTAAAACTCTTAACATGCTTAAAGTTGCAGAAGTTGACGCAAAAGAAGACAACGAAGAGCTTTTCAAAGATCACGACTATGTTGTTGACGAAAAAGCAAAAACCGCAACACTCACTCAACAAGGCGTTGAAAAAGCAGAAAAATATTTCAACATTGAAAATCTTACTGATCCTGAGCACTTAACGCTTCAACATCACATAAATCAAGCTCTCAAAGCAAACGGCGTTATGAAAAGAGACATCGACTATGTGGTGAGAGATGGTGAAGTTTTAATCGTTGATGAATTCACCGGAAGAATAATGTACGGCAGAAGATACAACGACGGCCTGCACCAAGCGATTGAAGCAAAAGAAGGCGTTAAAATCGAAAAAGAATCAAAAACTTTGGCTTCAATTACCTTCCAAAACTACTTCAGACTTTACTCAAAACTTTCAGGAATGACCGGAACAGCAACAACCGAAGAACAAGAATTCCGAGAAATTTACAAACTCGACATAGTTGACGTTCCAACGAACAAGCCTGTAATAAGGGTTGACTTGCCGGACGTTGTTTATGCAACAATGAGAGGAAAATTTAACGCAATAGTTAAAGATATAATCGAAACGCATGAAAAAGGCCAACCTATCCTCGTGGGAACTGTTTCGATTGAAAAATCTGAAATTCTCAGCAAAATGCTTGCAGAAAAAGGCATCCCTCACCAAGTTTTAAACGCAAAATATCACGAAAAAGAAGCCGAAATAATCGCTCAGGCTGGCAAAAAAGGTGCAATTACAATTGCAACCAACATGGCAGGACGTGGAACGGACATCGTTCTTGGAGGAAACCCGGAATACATGGCAAAATCTGAGCTCAAACGCCTGGGATATCAAGAAGATTTGCTCGCTGAAGCCGACGGATTCTCAGAAACTGAAGACGAAAAAGTTCTGGAAATTCGAGAAAAATACAGAGAACTCTACAAAAAATATAAAGAAGAGCTCAAAAATGCTGCACAGGAAGTTAAAGATCTTGGAGGCCTTTATGTAATCGGCACAGAACGCCACGAAACCAGAAGAATCGACAACCAGTTAAGAGGAAGATCTGGCCGTCAAGGCGACCCAGGAAAGAGCAGATTCTATCTTTCTTTGGAAGATGATTTAATGAGACTTTTCGGCGGCGACAGAATCAGAAATATTATGGCAAGGCTTAACCTTGATGAAGATGTTCCGCTAGAAGCAAGAATGCTCACTAAATCAATTGAATCTGCACAAAGAAAAATTGAAGGCAGAAACTTTGCAATCCGTAAAAATGTTCTTGAATATGACGACGTTCTCAGCCGTCAACGCGAAATTATTTACGGTCAGCGCGATCAAGTTCTTCAAGGTGCAGACCTTAAAGTTCAAATTCTCGGCATGATTAACGAAAGCGTTGAAACGGTTGTGAACAGATATATTTCTGCCCACACTTCGCAAGATAAATGGAATATTGAAGGCCTTAGGAATTATTACATGGATTGGGTGCTCAGGCCGGACGATTTAGCTTATGATGCAGAACATCCGCTTGCAATGGCCTATGATGAAATAATTGATTTCATTAAATTCAAATGTTTGGACATTTATGAAAAGCATGAAGAAATAATAGGAGAAGATGCAGCTCGCTCGCTTGAAAGAGCAGTTCTTCTTCACAATGTTGATGAGCAATGGATGGATCACATTGACGCCATGGAACAACTTAAACAAGGAATTCATTTAAGATCATATGGTCAAAAGGACCCTGTGGTTGAATACCGTGTTGAAGGCTTTGATATGTTCGAAGCAATGATTGAAACCATTCGTGAAAATACTGTTAAAATGCTTCTTTGCTTTAGAATTAGCTCGGATAATAATCGCCCGGGAATTGTGATGTTCCCGCAATAATAGGCAAAAAGAAGACTCCCCAGGAACTTCCCGGGGAGAATTTTTATTATTCAAATATTAACCAACGCTACCTAACTTCTAGCAATAGGCACTGCGATGACCTGGGCCGCTGCTTCATCATTTTTTGAAAGGGAGTTTGCCAAACCACTCCAAGTGTCAGAAATAAACAATACATTCTTCAAAAATTCCGTTACATTAAGAGTATACCTAGCCATAGTTCCCATTACATTGAAAACTTTTTTAACCCCACGCTTTATTTTAGAAGAAACCTTATCGTATTCTTCCACTTCTTTTTTTATTTTCTTTTCCATACTTCTAAATTTATCGACATCTTTTTTTGCATCTGAAGTCATACCGACTTGTTTAAGCTTTTGGGTTATTCTATTGTATTCTGCATCAATTCTTTTTAGAGTTTCTTCATTAGAATTTTTATTTTTATCAACATTATTAACAACATCTTTTTTGAAATATCCTTTAAATCCTTCGACTTCTTCTGTGAAATTACTTAAATCTTTTTCAATTCCCCTATACAATCTGTTTAAATTATTAGCTTCATCAGAAACATATTCAACTTCTCTTCCTCCCTGTATATCACTCACAATATCATCTAAGGATTTAATAAACGTATTAAGAATTTTTCTTAAACTATTAGCTCTTAAAAATGTGCCATCAACACCTTTACCTATAGCCAAAGGTGATTTTTTATCGGAAGAAAACGTTGTTTCACCATAAACAATACTGGATTTAAATACATCAACTTTATCAAGAGCAGAATTGCAATTACTAACTGCTTGCTCTATAATTTTAACCTGTTTGTCTCTTTCATCTGACAATTCAGAACTCTTTATAGGCAGTGATTTTAAAAAGCTAATGCTTTTATTTGCTTCCCTTATAATGAAATTTACGTTTTGATTAATTGTACGCATTTGAACACAAGCATCCTCTCTGGATCTTCTTATGCCATCTCCTAATATTGCTACTTCATTTTCAGAAACTTTTACTTTTAATTTTCTAAGAGCAATTGAAATATCTTTAAATGCACTAACTAAATCTTTTTTGCCATCACCAATTTTACAATTTATAAATTTATCAAAAAAAACTTTTATATGTCCTTCATAGGTTTTACTCTTTAAATTCTTATCATCTCTAACTAAACAGCCGACATCTAATAAATTAATATCTTCTTCATTCAAACTGCTATGAATTTCTAACTTCTTTCCACTCAATAATTTTGAATTTTCATTGGCTAACTCATAAGTTTTTTCATATATATCATTAAATTCTTTATTATACTTTTTCATTTTATCATCATATTTTTTAATGCCACTTTTAACATTTTCTCCGGAAACACCATAAAAATTTTTCAAAACTGTAAAACTATTAAAATTATAATATACTTTACACATTTCTTTATTGAGTGTCTTAAGATATTTTTGAGCTTTTTCACTAGCATGCACATAAACCGCTGCACTAAATTTTTTATTAGGCATATCTTTGATAATTTTTTCAGTTTCCGAGCAAAGAGTTTTCATTCTTCTTTTTACATCTTGTGGAACAAGAATTTTGTCGCCCTTAGTTTTTGCACATCTTACCAATACTTTACTTAACCTATCCGCCATTTTGCTTGTTTCTTTAATTTCATTTTCTTTAACTTGCACATCATTATCTGCCATGAAAATCCCTCCTGAAAATAAAAAAATTTGTATACTAAATAAACATAACATTAGTATACAAACTGTTATAGTGGATGTCAAGCTTTTATGTATAAATTATATATTAATATCAACTCTCTTTATTGATAAATTATCATATTTACTTATTTTTTTACCGAAATCAAAACTTTTAAACTTCCCTTCAGGCAAAATATCCATCATAGGAACAAGCACAAATGCCCTTTCTTCCATGCGAGGATGAGGCAAAGTTAAATTTTCGTCATTAATAATTTCATTTTCATAAAAAATAATGTCAATGTCTATCGTTCTTGGTGCAAATCTATAAGGCCGCTGCCTGCCAAGCTTGGTTTCAATGCCCAAGCAAACACCCAAAAGCGCAAAAGGCGGCAAATTCGTTTTAATCAAAACGCAGCAATTTAAATATTTCCCTTGCGAGTCGCTAACTCCAAAAGGCTCGGTTTCATAAACGCTTGAAACTGAAACGAGCTTAATTCCGGGAATATTTTTCAAAGCCTCAACAGCACTTCTCAGGTAGAATTCCCTATCACCCATGTTGCTCCCCAACGACAAAACTGCTTCAAGCACCTATTTTTCACCCCTCATTCTTTTGAATCTAACCGCTACATATTCGAATTCTTCTTTGATAGGCGCGTGCGGCTTTTTCACTGTTATGTCAACCGATTCAACCTCCCTAAACGACGAAAAAATCTCCGAAATTATTTCCACCGCAGCTTTTTCGATTAAATCGTAGCTTTTTTCAGTCATCACTTTTTTTATAGCCCTAACAACCATAGAATAGCTAATAACCTGGCTGATTTCATCACTCGCAAAACCCGGCATTTCGGGCAAATCTAAAACGGCATCAATGAAAAAATCTTGCCCGTTCTTTTTTTCAAAATCATGAACACCGTGATAAGCAAATATTTTTAAGTTTTTAATTATTATTTGGTTCATTAAATCTCCCTAGTTTTCAAAATTGCATCAGCGGTTTTTGCTGCCAAAATTCCTTCTTTAACATCATGAACCCTGATTATATTTGCGCCTTTTTCAATTGCAATTGTGTTTGCAGCTATCGTGCCGGGCAAGCGGTCGATATTGCTTCCGTTTTCGCAAAGCTCAGCGATGAATCTCTTCCTCGAAAGACCCACCAAACAAGCAATTTCGTCGATTTTAAAGTTTTCTAAATTATTTATCACAAATCTATCTTGCACCCTTGTTTCAAGGAAGCCAACCCCTGGGTCAAGGCAAATTCTTTCTTTTGAAATGCCGAACTTTTGAGCTTCTGCAAGCTTATTTTCAAAAAAATTTTTCATGTTTTTGCAGTCACCGCTGAACATAATCACTATTCCGCAGCCCGTTTTGCTGGCAACTTCAAACATTTTTTTATTTTCAAACCCCGTAACATCATTTATGATGCTTGCGCCCATTTGAAGCGATTTTTCGGCAACTTCGGGGTAAAAAGTATCAATCGAAACAGGAATATTCAAAACGCCATTTAATTTTTCAAGCACAGGTTTAAGCCTTGCCCATTCTTCATCGCTTGAAATTTTTTTAAATCCTGGGCGAGTTGATTGCGCGCCGATGTCTATAATGTCAGCCCCGAAACTTTGAATTTCAAGGGCTCTTTTAACCGCTTTTTCGGGCTCATTAAAAAGTCCACCATCAGAAAAAGAGTCCGGGGTTACGTTTAAAATCCCCATGACTAAACTTTTTTTATTAAAATCAAGATTATATTTTCCCGCTTTAAAAATGCTCAAATTTATCATTCCCTCAAAAAATTAATCGTCTTCCAAACTTCCAAGCGAAGAAATGGTTTTAGTGTTCGAACCCACTGATCTTGCGCCTCTTATGGTCATGCAAAGGTGCTCAGCTTCCATGATTACCTCAACGCCTTTAACCGGAAAATTCGAAAAAATGAAGTCAGCAACCTTGCTTGTGATTCTTTCTTGAACTTGAAGGCCTTTAGAAAAATATTCAACAATTCGGGCAAGCTTTGAAATTCCGATAACGAAAGTGCTTTTGGGCTTGTACTTAACGTGCGCAACGCCTCTAAACGGAAGCATATGGTGCTCGCAAAATGAATAAAACGGTATATCTCTTACTTGAACATAACCATCGCTAATGAAATCTTCTTTGAAAACTTTTTTAAAACTTTCGGTTTCTTTTTCGTCTTTTTCAAAAATTTCACAAAGCATGTTCGAAACTCTCATCGGAGTGTCTTTAAGCCCTTCGCGTTCAGGGTCTTCGCCCAAAGCCAAAAGCAATTCATAAATCAAATTTTCGGTTTTTCTTTTATCTATCATTTTTATCATCCTTCAAATTTTAAATGTAATTCACTTTAACAAACAAAACATTTTGATTGCTGCAAACTGAGTAATAAAGCGATTTTGTTCCTACTTTACAGCCATTTTTCAAAAACTCATTTGCTTTTGAAATGAAGCTGAAAATCTTCGGCAAGAAAACGCGGCTTTTAAACATTTCCATGCTTAAATTTTCGTCAAGCTTAAAATAAAAATACTCACGCTTTAGTTTAGCAGATTTTTTAATGTAGTCAATCATGATTTCATCGCAATTATAGCTTGAAATCTTAGCGGAATTTCTTTCGTAGTAATTATATTTTTTCGCCGTGCATTTAGGCAAATCAAAATTATACATCTTGTTAGAACGAAACGCACCGCTCATTTGAAATTGTTCGCCAATGAAATGATTTTTCTTTATGGTTTTATCGTCAACATTAAAATACATGTACCTGCTATTTGCGTCAGCTGCATCCCAGGTAACATCCAGATGATACCAATCCCCGCCAATTTTAACTATGTTCCACATGTGCGGTTCGCCGTTGCCAATTCCAGCCACGGTTTTGCACTCAACTCCGCAGTTGCAAAGAAGGATCTGCATAGCCTTCGAATAGCCCTCGCAAACCGCAGTTTTATCAACAAGGCAGCCGTAAGAAGTGAAAATCTTCGGGTTACCGATAACGTTTTTATAGCTGCAATTGTCAATTATGTAATTATGCAAAAAAAGCTCTTTTTCATAATCGTCCGAGTTTTCAGGAATCTTAGAAATAATTTCTGAAATCTTATTTTTAAGCTTAATTTCGCAGGCGTCTTTTTCAGGTTTAGAAAAAATGGAATAAAACTTAACTATGTTCATTTTATCTTCGGAATAAACGCAGCTAAAAATCTTGGAAATCCAAAATATTTCAGGGTTATCATTTTGAAGCGCATGCAAAACTTTTTTAATCTGTTCAAGGCTAAGGCACCCACCGCTAACATTAATAGGAGGAATACTGTAAAGCCCTGTGTTTAAGCGCTTGCTTGAAATGCTGTTGCAGCTTGATTTGATTTTTTTATAAAGAATTTTTTCTTCATTTGTAAGAAGTCCGTCGAAACCATTTGTTATGGAAATCACCTTATTTCTTTTGTTGTCAAATGAATCCAAAACTTCATTTTTTTGAATCCCGGAAGAATAGCTGCTTCCGCTGCCATGTTTTACAGTTTGAATACTTCTTGAATTAAAACCAATTGCCGCAGAAGAAAACAAACTAAGGCAGGCTATTCCAAGAATCAAAAAAACAGTCTTTTTTCTCATGTTTTTGCTCCCTAAATTTAATCTTTTTTAATTTTTTTGCAGCTTAGCACCTTGTTAACAACCATTGCAACGGCAACGCCAACCAAAGTGTCGCAGGCGCGCTGAATAACATAATAAAGCGTGTTGCCTACTCTAACGCCCGACCTTGCAAGCAAAACTATGACCACAATGCAACCAATTCGAACGGAAGTTTTGTGATTTATAAAATTGCATATATAAATAACTGCTAAAATTCCCAGCGGCAGGGCAAAAAACCTCAGGAAATAGTAATAAGGCGTCATGTAACAAAACTCAAGCAAAATATACCCGACGATTGCACCAATCACGGTTCCTATGAATCTGTTAGTGCCCGCCTGAAGAGTTTGCTCGCAAGTTGGCTGCATGCATATAACCGCAGCAATGCAAGAACAAAATATATCTTCTTCATGAGTGATAATCGTAGAAATAACTGCACACACAAACACTGCAATAGCTGTTTTCACGGCGCGAAGGCCGATTCTGTAATCTTTGTTTATTCGCACAAATTCAAGGCAACAATTCGCCCTTCCCCACCTTTCTGCAGTAAAAAACGGAATTAAAATTCACGTTTGCTCATTTAAAGTATATCATAGTTTTTTGCTAATTAAAAGATATATTTTGGTAATTATCTAAATATTGGCTGAATTTGTTTGCCTTCAAGAGCGCATTCCAGAGTCTCCTGCACAAGGTCAAAATGGGCAACCATTGACGCAGGTTTGCTTACGCAGTCATCTTGGCTCATGGGAACAAAATAAAAATATTTCATGTTAAAAGCCTTGCCCAAATTTTGAGCCGAGCCGCCAAGGGCATCATTGCTGGCGAAAGAAATCACGACGGGTTTTTGCACTCTTAAATGAGATTTAACCGCCAAAGTAACAGGAGTATCCGTCGAAGCACGGCAAAGCTTACCGAGAGTGTTGCCAGTGCAAGGGCAAACAAGCATTATATCAGTCATGTTTTTCGGGCCAATCGGCTCAACATCCGTCAGGGAATTTAAAATCTTCTTGCCGCTTATTTCTTCAATTTTTTTGGTAAAATCCTTCGCTTTGCCAAATTTCGTGTCAAGATTATAAGCGTTGAAAGACATTATGGGAATAATATCATAGTCAAGATTTGCGAGCTTTTCCATTTGGTCAATTGCTTTTGAAAGCGTGCAAAAAGAGCCACAAAGCGCAAAACCCAGCTTTATTTTACTCATGAAAATTCCTCCTCAATCATTTTGTATATAACATCGGCTATTATTTCTCCCGCAGCTTCAGGGAAGCATTTCCCCGGGATTCCAAGCGCAGGAATAAGCTTTATCCCAAGCTCCTCGGCAGCTAATTTGTCAGTTCCGCCCGGAGATGAAGCAAGGTCAATTATCATCCTTGCTGAGCTTAAATATCCAAGCACATCTTCATTAAGCACTAGCGCAGGAACAGTGTTAAAAATCAAATCGAAGTCTGCTTTTTCATTTATTTTGCTAACGTTTGTTGTTTCAAAACCGCTAATTTTCGCCAAAGAAACGTCTTTAACACTCCTCGCGCTAACCGTAACTTTAGCGCCCATATTTTTTAGAAGTTTCGCCAAAATTTTGCCTATTCTGCCAAAGCCAACGACCAAACACCTGCTTGAAAAAATGCTTTTGCCATACTCTTTCAAAGCAATGCTCACAGCGCCCTCAGCGGTTAAAAGAGCGTTTGGAATCAAGAAATCTTCTCTTTGGTAATAATCCCTAATATACAAACCGCTCGGTTTGACATCTTCGATCAAAGATGATACAATTCCAGCAAATACGACTTTATTCTTAAGATTCGAAAAAAGCTTTTCGCTCAAAACTATATCCGAGTTTGAAAAAGGAGCGTTTATGACTTTCTTGTTTCTGGAAGCAGGAACGGGAAGAATTATGTATTTAGAACTTGAAATTAAATCACTTATTTTTAAAGATTTGAGTTTTAGTTTGTCAAAACCCACAAAATTTTCAAAGCCACAAACGAAAACCTCATTTTTATCTTTTTGCAGCTTTTTAGCCAAGTAAATCTGGCGAAGGTCTCCGCCTATTATTCCGAATCTCTCATTTGAAATCATAAATATCCATCCTCCTGTTTCATATTATATAGAATATGCTTATTTATATTAAGTCGTTACCAACAAATAATTTAAAGGTGGTTGTTTCAACATGGACAGTAACGAAACCCTCGATTTCCAGAAATCATATCAGTTTTACAAAGAAAAATACGAAAAATTCAAAAGCATGAATTTTAATCTTGATATGTCCAGAGGGAAACCTTGCAGCGAGCAGCTGGATCTTTCAAATGAGCTTTTAAGCATAATTAAAAAGCCATTGGACTGCATTTCAAAGAGCAACATTGACTGCAGGAACTACGGTGTAAACGACGGAATTGAAGAAATTAAAGAATTTATTTCAAGTGTGACGGGAATAGAAAAAGAAAATTTCATCGTTGGAGGAAACTCGAGCCTCAGCATGATGTTTGACACAATTTCTTGCTTTATGATTCACGGCGCAGGCGGCGAAAAGCCTTGGGCAAAGCAAGAAAAAATCAAATTTTTATGCCCAGCTCCAGGTTACGACAGGCACTTTTCAATGTGCGAATACTTCGGAATAGAAATGATAACCATTCCAATGACCCAGCAAGGGCCGGACATGGAAATAGTCGAAAAATTAGTCACGGAGGATAGCTGCATCAAAGGAATGTGGTGCGTGCCTAAATACTCAAACCCTGAAGGAATAGTTTATTCAGATGAAACCGTGAAAAGGCTTGCAGATTTGAAACCTGCTGCAAAAGACTTTAGATTATTTTGGGATAATGCTTATTTCGTGCATGATTTAACCAAAAACCCGCCGAAGCTGCTTGATATATTCAGCGAGTGCAAAAAAGCAGGGAACGAAGAGCTGCCCATAATATTTTATTCCACTTCGAAAATAACTTTTGCCGGCGCAGGAATAGCATTTTTGGCCTGCGGAAAAGAAAATTTGGCCAAACTTAAAAAAAATTACAGCTTTAAAACCGTTGGATTTAACAAACTGAATCAAATAAGGCACGTTAAATTTTTGAAAGACAAAGAAACCCTCAAAAAGCACATGGAAAAGCAAAAAAGCATTATTTGGCCCAAATTCGAAAAAGTTTTGAGCATTTTAAAAGAGAACTTCGGCGAAAATGAAATTTTAACCTGGAATAAGCCGAAAGGCGGCTATTTCGTGAGCGTAAACACTATTCCAGGCTGCGCAAAAGAGGTCGTTAAACTTTGCCGCGAAGCAGGCCTTAAATTAACAGATGCCGGTGCAACCTTTCCTTATAAAAAAGATCCATTTGACAGAAACATCCGTCTAGCGCCAACTTACCCGCCTCTAGAAGAGCTGGAAAAAGCCATGAATTTGTTTTGCATAGTGGTTAAAATGGTTTACTTTAAAAGCAAAATTTCATAAAAAATAAAGGAAGGGACGGCAAAAACAATGACGTTTAAAAAATTTAAATATTTAAGGCTCAAAAAAATTTTATCTGCCATAGCGCTAGCATATTTAACTACTTCTTCGGTAAATGCAGGTTTTTTCGGCTCAGAGCATTACAATCTGCCTCTTCAAAAAAGCATGCTTATCTCGCCTTTTAAAAGGGTGAGCCCTAGCATCAAATGGACTTCCAGCAACCCCCGCGTGGCAACGGTGGACAATCACGGCGTTGTTCATGCAAAATCAAGGGGTGTGGCGGAAATTTCGGCTTATCATAATTCCCGGCGCGATTGCTGCAAAGTTACAGTGACTGAGCCCGAAGCAGTAAGAAGCGTTTACACGAATATTCCAAAAGAAAACGAAAGACTCATCGTTTATGCTATGACTCCCCGAAATGCAGAAAGCGTTAAATTCATAGTAACCGGGCCGAATTATTACAAAGAAGTTTGCTGCGGTAATAAATCAACTAGCGGAGAAAATTACATATGGCAAGAAGACGTAGGAACAGCCGGAAGCGGTACATACACTTTATCAGCATATAGTAAAATCGGCGGAGATTGGAAAAATTCACCTAATTCGAAAATTGATTTCACTATCTCAGAAGGTTCGCACAGAAGTTCGTTAATTTCGCTTTCAAGGAAGAATTTAAGCAGAGACGGCATGAACTTCATAATAAGGCAAGAGGGCTTTGGTTCCAGGGTTTATGTAGACATTGCAAACTGCCTTACAATCGGCTGCGGAAGAGTTATTTACCCCGGCGAAACATTTTATGATAACTGCAATAAACAGGAAGCTTACCAAGATTTTTTAACAAGAATAAACAAATATCGGTTCACTTTAGCAGTTAATAATTTCCTTGTGAATAATAAAATAGCTTTCAACCAATACCAATTCGATGCCCTCGTGAGCTTTAGCTATAATTTAGGAAAAGGCTGGCTCAGTTCAAGCGCTCTTAGAAACACCATTTTAAGCGCAGGCAGCAGTTCAAATGAAGGCACTGTAAATGCAAAAACAGGCATTTATTTGAGGTCTGGCCCGGGAACGAACCACAAAAGAATTTCTTCGCTTTACTACGGCAGCAAAATGTCGATTCTTGGCCGAAGCGGGAATTGGTACCACGTTAGAACTCGCTCAGGCGCCACAGGATATTGCTGTGCAGACTACGTTTCGGCTGGAAGCGGCGGCGGAAGGAACCTCGATTCCATAAACAGGCACAGGTTCATCAGTGAATTTTCTCAATATCACCATGCAGGAAGAAAATGCATCAAAGGGCTTCTCAGAAGAAGGCTCGAAGAACTTGAAATTTTCTTCCACGGAAATTATAATTCCCACGCACCTTTCTGGAAATACCCCACCCCACCGTGCTTTAACAAATAAAAATGGCCTCACCTATTTTTGGGTGAGGTTTTAAATTTAAAAAATTAATCCCGCCGAATTTAGCGGGATTTTAAATTCCAGGAATATTTTACTTAACTAACTTTTTAACAACGTTCTTGCAAACAACAGCGCAAAAGCCCACGAAAGAAAATGCACAAGCAACTGCACAAACAGATGTTACAACTTTTCCATCTTTGCTAAGCATGTCAAAGCTTTTAACTCCTCCGGAAATGTTTGCTAAAGTATCTTCAGAAAGACGAACCATCTATCAACACTCCTTAACAATATTATACTTTAATTTTATCACTAATTAAGACCAAAATCAACTATTTTTTAAGATATCTCTCTTCTTCGCTAAACACGCACCCGCAATATTTTTGCATATAAAGCCCGTGTTCGCGCGCTTTTTTCTGGCCTTCCCTGAAATATGGGCGAAAATCCCTGTAAAGAAATTTCACACCGTATTTTTCTTCTAGTTCATAGCAAATTTTAGAAATATACTCGTGATTTTGATATGGGCTTATCAGCAAAGTCGTAGAAAACGCATCAAATCCATGCTCTGAAGCATAAGAAGCAGTTTTTTCAAGCCTCATTTGATAGCATTTTTTGCATCTTTCTCTGCTAAAATCAGGGTAAATACTCGAAATAAACTCCCTTAAACCGTAGTTTTCTTCAATTATAAGCTCAAGATTTTTAAACTTTGCAAACTCCACGAGCGCTTCTTTTCTAGATTTGTATTCCATCCACGGGTGAATGTTGGGGTTGTACCAAAAAAGAGTTGGTTTAATGCCTTCATCTTCCAAAACTTCGCCGCATTTCACAAAGCACGGTGCACAACAGGTATGTAATAAAAGTTTCATGTTAAAACACCTTAAGATTTAGCTTTTTCGTCTTTGTTTTCTTTTTTAGTCCAGACGTAAATTCCTCTTATTGCCCAAAGGAAATAGAAAGCGAACAAAACGCCCTGCGAATATTCCCCGATGTAAAAGAACCTGACTGAAAAATAGGCATTTGAAATGAGCCAGAAAACAAACCCTAGTTTATTTCTTTCGGCGTTAATTACTGTTCCGAAAAACGCAATTATTGACATCAAGCAGTTTAAAACCTGCCACACATCCCATCCAAAAATCATTTGAAAATCCTCCTTTTTTTAACTTCATTTTTTTAATTGTTTTCACGCCTAATTATACTTTAAAAACCAAACTTTTGCGAGCTAATTTTAAAGGGCAAAAACCAAAAAATTTTATATCTTATTCACCTTACAAGGCCGAAAATCAAGCAAACCAGCAACAAAATAAGAATGAAAATAATCCATCCGCTAAAAACAGCTGGGCAAACGCAACAAAAAAAGATTTTCACAGCGCCGAGAATCATGAAAATAAACGAGACAATAATTCCAACGACCATAAGCAGGAAGAAAATTCTGAAAAGTAAAACTAAACAGCCCATATGTTCGAATAATACTCCTGCAAATAATGCGGATTAACGCCCGAAAAGCCGCGCCCAGTAAGCAAAAGCCTGGCTCCAACATGGCGAAAACCCATGAATGCAAATGGCACTTTAGTTATGATATCTCCTGCATTTTCCACTCGAAGTGTTTTGAAAATCCTTTTGTTGTAAGAATTTCTAAAAGCGCTGTTGCCAACCCTCGGGCAACCGAAAACCACCACTTCATAGTCTCTGTCGCTGAAAGTGTATTGAAGATCAACCGCGCAAAGAATTGCAAGCGCTGCACCGTACGAATGGCCTGTGAGCCTAATTTTCTTGATTCTGTCGCTCACAAAACTCCTGATGGTTCCCCTAACATTTTTCGATTTGTAAGCGCTTATAAACCCCGAATGAACCCTAATTTCAGAATTCCTGTTGCCGTAAGGAATCACTTTTTTGAAAAAATCAAGGTTAAAGCTCCAATCTTTTTTTGAATCAGAGCCTCGAAAAGCAATTGTTAGAGTGTCGCCCTTCACACGAATATGATAAGAAACATCAGTCTCCGGGTCAGTAATGCTGCGAATGATTTCGCCGTTTTCAAGAAACTCGCTGTCGTTGTAAGAAATGCCCGAATATTCAAGCATTTTTATAATACTGTTTATATTCAATCGAGATACACCTCAATCAAATATATGCAGAAAAATTCTTATTAATTAAAAAGCTTTAAAATTTTATTTTCCATGCTTTCTTGGTCAAGACCGTATTTTTTCATTTGAGAATCAACGCTCGCATGCGCAACGAAAGTGTCAGGCACGGCATTAATTTCAAAATTACCTTTAAACTTGCCTGCAATGAGGCTTCCGAGCTTCTCGCCCACTGCTCCTGACTTGCAAGATTCTTCAAAAACCAAAATGTTTTCAAAATCAAGGCACTTTAAAACTGCTTTTTCATCAATTGGCTTAATAACATTTAATTTCAAAATGCACACTTTTTTGCCTTGCTTTTCAAGATTTTTCATAGCTTTGAATGCATTTGAAAAAAGCCTGCCGTAAGTTACAATCAAAACTTTGGAATTTAAATCCCCGAAAAATTCAAACGGCAAATGATTGTATTCATAATTTTCAGGTTTAAATAATTCCCCGCCGCGAGGATACCTTAAAACTTCAATATGATTTGACTCGCAAGAAACAATTTCTTCCAGCATTTCTTCAAGCTCGCTGAAAAACGAAGGCGCGAAAATCCTAGCATTCGGAACAGTGTTTAAAAAAGGAACATCAAAAAGCCCCTGGTGAGCTTCGCCGTCTTCGCCGACAAACCCTGCCCTGTCAACCGCTAAAATTACTTTCAAATTTTGCATGGAAGCATCATGAATAATTTCGTCATATGCCCTTTGAAGGAAGCTCGAATAAACCGCAAACACAGGCGTCAAGCCGCCAGCGCAAAGCCCGGAAGAAAAAGTTACTGCGTGAGCCTCAGCAATTCCAACGTCGAAAAACCTTGACTTAAACTTTTCTTTGAATTTAGCAAGACCTGTTCCGCCGGTCATTGCAGCAGTTATAGCGCAAATTTTCGGATTATCTTTCGCAAGTTCGCAAATTTTATTGCCAAAAACCTCCGAAAAATTAGCAGATTTTTTCTTTTTAAGGTCACCCGTGAGAATATTAAACGGTGAAACTCCGTGGAAATTTTTGGGGTCTTTTTGCGCAAAACTGTAGCCCTTGCCTTTGCTCGTCACAACATGAATTATAACAGGTTTATTAATATGTTTGGCGATTTTAAGCGCTTTTTCAAGCTCTTTTAGATTGTGCCCGTCAACGGGGCCATAGTATTCAAAACCCATTTTTTCAAAAATGCTGCTCTTGTAAACAATGTTTTTAACTGCAGATTTAGAATGCTTCAAAAACTTCTCAATTTTCATTCCAAAAGCTGTTTTTTCAAGAACTCCGCTAAGAGCATTTTTGGCTTTTCTGTAAGTCGCGCCCATTCTCGCAGCGGTTAAATACCTCGCAACTGCACCAACATTTTTGGAAATCGACATGTGATTATCATTCAAAATCAAAATGAAATTTTTTAGCTTCTGAGCATTGTTAAGCCCTTCGTAAGCAAGGCCACCTGTGAGGGCTCCATCGCCAATAACCGCAACAACACTGCCGCTTTCACCGTTTATTTTTTTGGCCCTTGCTAAACCAACCGCAGCTGAAATCGAAGTGCTGCTGTGGCCCGAAGTGAAAATATCGTACTCGCTTTCGCTCCTGTTAGTGAAGCCCGAAAGCCCGCCTTCTTTCCTGATAGTTCCGATTTCACCAAGCCTTCCTGTAAGCATTTTGTGAGCATAGCACTGATGACCTACGTCCCAAACGATTTTATCTTCAGGGAGGTCAAAAATTTTATGAATTGCAACCGTAAGCTCAACAACCCCGAGATTAGAAGAAAGGTGCCCGCCATTTTCGGAAACAACCTGAATCAATTTCTGGCGAATTTCTTCGCAAAGAAGCTCTAAATTATCTATTTTTTTCACATCTTCGGGAGACTTAATCTTGCTTAGCAGCTGCCAAGAATCTTTAAATGTATCTTTCAAATTTAAAATTACTTCTTTCTTAATAACTTATTTTATGCTCGCGCTTATTAAACCTAAAAAATGCTTCAAAACCACATTATCCCTGCCGATTTTTTCAAGCAAACTTTCAGCATCAGTTAAAAGTTTTTTCGCAAAATCAAGAGCCTTCATACCTGAAATTAAATCATCTTTTTTAATGTCTTCGTCAATTAAATCATCAGCAAGCTGGAACAAAATTCCCATTTTGAAGCCAAATTTCTCAGCAATTTTTATGGTTTCATTGCTTGCTCCGGCCAAAACAGCGCCAATTTTGCTGCAAGCAATAAAAAGATTTGCCGTTTTTAATTTGTAAACTTCAAGGATGTTTTCGCTTCCTTTTAAATCTTCATATTGCCCCAAAACCATGCCGGAAGTTCCCGCCAAAGCCGCAAGAATATTAATGCTTTCAAGCGTTGCAGAAAGGTTTTCAAAGCGGGCAGTGCTGGCAATTTCAAAAGCGCCAGTCAAAAGGGCATCCCCCGCCAAAAGAGCCGTGCTTTCGCCGAATTTCAAGTGGCTGCAAGGCTTGCCTCTTCGAGTTTCGCCGTCATCCATGCAGGGCAGGTCGTCATGAATAAGCGAGTAAGCATGGATCATTTCAATAGCCGCTGCAAATTTAAAAATTTCTTCGCTTTTTCCGCCGCAAAGCTTGTAAACACAAGTCATAACAAGAGGGCGAATTTTCTTGCCCGGCGCCATCAAAGTGTATTTCATAACTTCAGAAAGTTCGCTTTCGTGGCTTTTCAAATAGCCTTCAAGAGTAGCGTTTATTTTGCCTAAACATTCTTCAATTTGGCCTAAATTATTCAAAATTTATTTCTCCTCGCTTTTATTTTCGCAATATTCTCTGCCAACTGCGCCAAGAACACCATTGATGTAAACTGCGTCGCTTTGAGTTGCGTATTTTTGAGAAATTTTAACAGCTTGGTCAATAACGATGTTCACCGGAGTTTTTTGATAAATAAGCTCAAAAGTTCCAAGCCTTAAAATCGAAAGAACAATCTTCGGAAGCCTTTCTTTTTTCCAGCCTTTTAGATTTTTTTCAATCACTGCGTCAATTTCGGCTAAATTTTCTAAAGTTCCAAGAAAAAGCTCTTTTGAAAAGCCGCTAACTTTCTCGCCTCTTAAAAGCTCTGCCATTTCTAAAATTTCTTCAGGGGTGTTGGGCGAAAACTCGTTTTCAAATAAAAATATTAATGCTTGTTGTCTTGATTCTTCTCGTTTCATAAATTAATTTACCTTTCCTTTGTTTTTTACTTGTGTTTTTTATTTGCTTGCGTTTGTTAGGCTCACATTCACAAAATGCTTCTCGTAAACCCAAATGTCTTTGAAATTTTCAATTATAAGCTTAACGGGCATTTCCATTGAGCTAAGGCTGCCATCATTACCGCTTAAATCAACCTGAGCCACAACATCCGAAACCTTGAGCGCGTTTACTGATTTTGCCGGGCCGATGAAAGTAACATTTATGCTGCCGTTGTAAACTTTTGCTAATTTATTTTTCGGAGTATTCACAATAGAAAACCTGTTAATATTCAAAATTTTTTCTTTAAACTGGCTCATGTCAACGTCAACTTTTGCGCTGTATTCATTGTTAAGGCTCTTGCACCCTGCGGGCAAAGAAATTGACAGCTCAAACTTGTGGTTCTGAACGCTAAGATTCGTGAAATCAATCTCCGGCAGGCTAACGCTGCTTATCTCAGAAATTGTATTCTTCGGGCCTGCAATTTCGAGCTTTGGCGGAGTTACTTTGACGATTCCTTGCGTACTCACGCCTTGAGGAACATTTACAAACTCAGGCCTTATTTCAATTTCTTTTTTCATAAGAACAGGAATGCTAACATCAACTTCTGAAAAGCTCGTTTTTATGGTTTCGCTGCTTATTGGCCTATCGTAAGCGTCATACATAACCACAGGAAGCTTCATATTGATAGTTTCGCTCACTTCTCCCGAAACTTCGCCTTTAACCAAAACTTTTTTAACTTTCGAAACCTCGGTTTCCGGGCCGGAAATTTTGATCTTCGGGCTCGAAAGAGTCGTTCCGCCAACGAAATATCCTTCTTTTGCGGTGAAGTTTATTTCAGGCTGAATTTCAAGCTCTGTTTCGCGGAGCCTATCGACCATAACGGTTATAACTGAAGGTTTAACATCCGAAGCGATTGAATAATCGTTTATCATTCCAGCTTTTTTAGCCGAAAGTTCCAAAGTGTAATTTCCAGGGGACATAATGGTGCTTGCAGCTTGAGGAGCGGTCACTTGAATGTCATTTTTTGTGAGCTGCCCAACAACAAGCCTGCTGCCTGTAACCTCCACTTTAGCGGTTATATCTTGCCCGCTGAAAATTTGAAGGCCGTCTTGCACCGCTCCATCTGAAAGAGTTATGTTTATAGGAATATCCGAAATCGTAACAGGAATGCTCTCGGTGCTGCTTGAAGAAACCAAAACCCACATCACGAACGCACAAACGAGCGAAAAAAACGCCGTAAAACGATTATCGTAAAAAAGCTTTCCTATCTTAAATTTTTCTTTAAAACCTTTAAAAAATTCTTTCACGGCTATTTTCCCCTCCTTATAGAACTAAGAACATTTTGATATTTAATAGGCCTTGAGCGGTCAATCAAAATCTCTTCAAGCTCAAATTTAAAGGTTTCAATGCTTCCGTAAACTTTCAAAATGCCGTTTATTGCAAGCGAAATTTTGCCCGTTTCTTCAGAAACAACAACCGCCACAGCATCGGAGTTCTCGCTTATTCCTATTGCAGCTCTGTGGCGAGTTCCAAAGTGCATGCTTATGTCGGTGTTTTTAGTCAGCGGCAAAATGCACCCTCCGGCATACAAAAGGCCGTCTTTTATTATCAAAGCGCCGTCATGCAAAGGAGCTTTATTAAAAAATATGTTGCAAATCAGCGCCGGGGATGGAGAAGCTTTCAGGATTGTTCCCGTGTCGATTATTTCGCCGAGCTTCGTTTGCCTTTCAAAAACTATCAAAGCGCCTGTTTTCTGGCTGCTAAGCGTAGCCGCAGCTTCAGTAACGACCGAAGCTAAGTTTTTGCATTCTTTTATGTAGTATTCTTCATCTTTAGTGATGCTTCCAAGAGGCCAAAAGCCAAAAAGTTTGCTTCTTCCAATTTGCTCAAGAACTCTTCTGAGTTCTGGCTGGAAGACTATCAAAAGCCCGTAAACGCTGAACTGAAAGAAATTGTTAAGCACGGCGCTGAGCATCCTGAAATTAAGCTTCTGAGCCAAAAAATAACCGCATAGAATGATAACTATTCCTTTAACGAGCTGGCCAGCCCGTGATTCTCTTATTATTTTTATGAGGTGGTAAATCAAAAACGCCACGACTAATATATCTAAAACATCAAAAACATTGATGGTTCTTACTAAACTTTTTATAGCACTTAAAGTATCCATTAAAACAAAATCCTTTCTGTTTTTTGGAATAAAATTTAAAGTATCAACCACTTAAAGGATTGATACTTTATTTTAACATATTCGTGACTGATTTCCAAGTGCTGGTTTAAAATTTAGGCTTTATGTTTTTAACCACTTCAACGAGTTTATTCATTTCGGTTTTAGTAGTAAAAACAGACGGGCTGACCCTTACCGCTCCAACATCAATTGTGCCGCCGAAATCATGAGCTGCAGGAGCGCAATGAAGGCCGGTTCTAACTTCTATTCCATAATGGTCAAGAATTTTGCCGATTTCATCGCTCACATAACCGCTAACATTGAAACTAAGCACAGGAACAAAATTTTCAAAGTCAGGGCGAGGCATATAAAGCTTGACGCCTTTGATGCTTTTGAGCTTATCGTAAAGATAAATAATAAGGCTCATTTCATGCTTGAAAATATTGCTAATTCCCTTTTGATTAACGAACTCCATTCCAGCACGAAGACCGCATATTCCGTGGAAGTTAGGCGTTCCACTTTCAAACTTTTGCGGCATTTCTTGCGGCTGGCAAAAAGTCATCGAATCAGTTCCCGTTCCGCCTTCAATTATGGTTTCAAGATTATCTGCATAGTGAGTTATGAGCATTCCTGTTCCCATCGGGCCGTAAAGGCCTTTATGCCCCGCCACGCATAAGTAATCTATCCCGGTTTCTAAAACATTTATAGGTAAAATTCCCGCTGATTGAGCTGCATCAACAAGAATAGGTATTTCATAAACCCTTGCAAGAGCAGCTATTCTTTCAACCGGCATGCGAATTCCCCAAACGTTCGAAGCATGGCTGCAAACAATGAGCGCGGTTTTTGAATTTATTGCTTTTCTGAAAGAGTCAACGGTTTTTTCAGGGTCTTTGGGGTAAACCTTGGCTACTGAAAAAGTTATTATTCCTTTTTTCTCCATTTTTCTGAGCGGTCGCATTACTGCGTTATGCTCAATAGAAGATGTCACGACATGGTCGCCGGGCTTCAAAAGGCCCTTCATAACCAAATTAATTGCTTGCGTGCAATTGAGAGTAAATGCAACGTCTTTCGGCTCAAAAGCGCCGAACATTTTCGCAGCTACCCTCCTGCACTTTTCAATTTCCATGCCTGATTCGCGCGACATAGTATGTCCACTACGGCCGGGGTTTGCTCCGTATCTTTGAAACGTTTGAAAAGTCGCCTCTCTCACAGCCATTGGCTTTGGGTATGAAGTAGCTGAGTTATCCAAATATATCACAACATCTTTACCTCCTATCATTTTTAAATAATTATAATTATCAAAATCATGTTTTAAGTCGTCCAATACACGCTTTATCGAAGGTAAGAGCAAAGGCAGTAAACCGAACTCTTAATCCTCATAGTATAATATGAATTTTTCAATAATTTTGACAAAGTAGCACTAAAATTAAAAAAGTTGTTAATTATTTAGAAATTATTAAATAAATATTAAAAAACTATTGACAATTTATGGATATACATGTATAATAATGTCATAACGTTAGCGCTAATTTTAATAATAAATTTAATAAGTAGGAGGAACAAACAATGGAAGAAATCATCAAAGAAGCTAAAGTCTCTAAAATTAAAATAGCCATGGACTTAATTTTAAGCATATTATTTATAGGAATACCCGCCCTTATAAGAGATTTTACAACACAATTAACTCTTACCAATAAACGTCTGAGCGGAAGCGTGGGCTTGGTTAAAACTCAAAATCTTGACAGCCCGCTTAACAAAATAAACGGAGTGGAAGTAAGACAAAACCTTTTTGGGAAAATGTTTAACTACGGAACTATAACAGTAGTAACTGCAGCGACAAAGTTTAACTTAGACTACATAGAAAATCCCGATGAACTAAAAACCGCAATCAACAATCAAATCGAACAATATGAAGAAGACAGAATGACCCGCCAAGCCGAAAAAATGGCTCAAGCAATGAGATAAAAAATTAAACCTACTCAATTTAAGAGTAGGCTTTTTATTTGAAATTAAGTTGCGCTGTAAATGCTCTGAAAAGCTTTGAAATCAGTTTCAACAAGCTTTTGGCAGCCTTCGGGCGAATACCTAAAGTTTTCAATGTGGCTTCCTTCATAAAAATATTTAACTTCTTTGAAATCTTGCGTGCGGCTGAAAGTGTCGATTATAACGAGCTTTATTTTCATTTTATCCGGCACGATATTCTTGATGTAAACGCTTGCTTCGCTGCCAACTTCAACGTCTTCTTTGGGTTCTGCGAGGCCTGCTAAATTCGGCGTTAGCTCAACGAATATTCCGTAATCTTCAACCGAGCGAACGATTCCCCCTACAGTTTCACCAACCGAGAAAAGCGAAGCATTTTCTTCCCAGGTTCCAAGCAGTTCTTTGTGAGTAAGGTGAACTCTTGTTCCTTCGAAATATTTAACTATTACTTTTATGTCCATGCCTACTGAAAATCTTTCTTTCGGGTGGGATATCCTCGAAACCGAGATTGTGTCAATCGGCAGAAAAGAAACTATCCCGCAGCCAATGTCAGCAAAAACGCCAAAGCTTTCCATATGCGTTACTTTCGCAGGAATAATATCTCCCGGGTGAAGATTTAAAATATAATTTTTCATGCAAATTTCTTGAGCAGCCCTGCGAGAAAGCACGGCGAAATTATTGCCGTAAGAATCTTTTTTAAAGCCTTCAACAACAAAGCAAACCGGCCTGTTAACCTTTGAAATCACGGCAATATCACGAACTGAGCCTTCTTTTATGCCGATGGCTCCCTCTTCGCGCGGAATTATTCCTTTCATAATGCCCATGTCGACTATCAAATTGTGGTTGCTGTCGCACATTACTGCCCTTGCTTCGAGTATTTTTCTGCTTTGGCAAGCTTCTTGTAAATTTTCCATAGAGGACATTAAGCTTACGTTTTCAAGTTTATCTATTAATTGTCCCTCAGGATAAAATTCTATCATTTTTACACCCTCCAGTTATATTTTAAGCACTACAATCTATATGTCAGACAGAGGGTATAATATTCTAAAGCTTTGGGTTTTATTTCTTTTTAGCCCTAGAAATGTCAACAACTTTGTTTTTATTTTTGCGCCTTATGTTATATCTTATAATGCAAAGAACATAAAAAATTGCAAAAGCCATGAGCAAAATAAACAAGAAAATAAAAATTTTGGAAGTAATAACCGCTTTTATGAATTCAAAAATCACAATAGCATAATTTTTGTTAAAATCCTTTGTTGAAATCAAATCAACTGCAGCAACTTCTGCACCTTTAAATAAAACGTGCACCTTGCCAAGAGGCTCTGACTTTTTAACAGGAGCTTCTATATTCTGCGGAGTTTCAAACTCGAATGAAACGTCATCTCTGCTAGCGTTCTTAGGGAGCATTAAATTAAAATCTTTCGAAGAAAAAAGCATGATTCTGTCTTTACCCCAAACGAAACTAAGGCCAGTTTCGGTTAAAGGATAATTTTTTTCGAAAATATTCACACTTCTTAAATCGTTGTAAGCCCAATTGTAAAGATCCACGCTGTCAAGCATGGCGGTGTTATCCTGGAGGCTTTTCCCGTCAGAATCTTTAGTTGGGCCGCCCATAACAACCAAAACGTAAGTTTTGCCATCTTTAACAGCATAAGAAATAAGGCATCTTCCGGCGTCTTCAACATAGCCCGTTTTTATGCCCCTAACAAAAGGAAGATAATATTTTCCGCCTCTTTTTCTGTCAATCATGTGGTTCGTGGTAATCACAGGGTCTCTTTCATCGCCAAACATATTGTATTCGCTTTTTGAAACGATATTTAAAAAGTCGGAATTATTCATTGCGTATTTTGTGATTTTATACATATCCGCCGCGGTTGAATATTGGTTCTCATTGTATATTCCGTCAGGGTTTTCAAAGTGGGTGTCAGTGCAGCCAAGGCTTGCGATTTTTTCATTCATCATGTTAACGAATTTTTGAACATCTCCCCCACCAACGTGATAAGCAAGCGTCATTGCGGCATAACCCGAAGAAGAAATGAGCATGCAATGAAGCAAATCAGTTATCGAAAATTCCTCGCCTTCTTTTAATTTCGAGCCTGAACTTTCGGCATCAACCATGTCAAGAATTTCTTTCGTAACCTTGAATTTCGTTTCATTACGGTTCGAAGAATTCTCATAAGCAACTATGAAAGTAACAATTTTGGTAAGCGAAGCCGGGCTTCTTCTTTTGCCAATGTTCTTTTCGACAATTGATATGTCATTTGAATAATCAAGCATATAAACAGAATCGGCTCTTAGCTCTTCTTCATAAAAATTAAGCGCAAAAATTGCAGGTGAGCATAAAAAAACCAAAAAAATAGCCAAACAAGCTGAAATAAATCTTTTTTTCATTAATTTGAAACCTCCGTTAGTAACATCTGGAAAAATCTTAAATCACTATTATGTATGCAATTTTCAGTATATACCACTTTAAAATTTTAGTATACTAGAAAAATTCGCAGCAACACGCTAAAAATATATGAGTTTTATTATTTGTGAAAATTGACTATTGACAAACATTTTTATGGATGGTAGACTATGGTTTAGTTAGCTCTGGAGGGGTGTCCGAGTGGTTTAAGGAGCCGGTCTTGAAAACCGGTGATCCTCGTAAGGGGACCGTGGGTTCGAATCCCACTCCCTCCGCCAGAATATTAATTTTAAATAATTTAGCGCTGTGGAGAAGTACTCAAGTGGCTGAAGAGGCGCCCCTGCTAAGGGTGTAGGTCGAGCGATCGGCGCGAGGGTTCAAATCCCTCCTTCTCCGCCATGATATAATTACAAAAACTTGGTTAAGTCCAAGTCTTTTTTATTTTGTAGTAAATTAAAGTTTTTAAGCTGATCGGCACATTGCCTTTCAGTTTTTATTTTTTTGATTTGAAAGTCGATAATAATAAATTGTATATTTGACATAAATTTTAAAATAAAAAGTATTCAAAAACATTTCTTTTTGATATATAATAAATTTAATACAAAAATATGATACAAAATATATCGTTTAGGGAGGTTGAAATCGGTGAAAATAGCCGTATTAGGAGCAGGAAACGGAGGATGCGCAGTAGCTGCGGATATGTCTTTGAAAGGGCATGAAGTAACACTCATAAAAACTTCCGGTTCACTGCACAACAGCAATTTCAAATATTTGTTAGAGCACAGCGGAAAAATATCTTTAATTGAAAATAGAGAAATAAAAACAACTTTCATCAAAAACGTAACAACAGATCTCTCGATGCTTTCAGAGTGCGAAGTAGTAATTGTTTACATCCAGTCGATTTACCATGAAAATCTTATAAAAAGGATGGCTCCTCATTTAAAACCCGGGCAAATTCTCATGTTTAATCCAGGATACATTTCAACGGCGTTTGCTCTCAAGCACGGCGTGAACAAAGATGTCATATTAGCCGAAGCTGAAAGCTCGTTCATTGATTGCCGCATCACGCAGCCGGGAATAGTCAAAGTTTCTTTCAGAAACGCGAATAACCCAATAGGGATATTTCCATCGAGCAAAAAAGAGCAAGCGGCCGAAAAACTAGGCAAAATCGGCTTCCCGTTTTCTTACATATCTTCCGTGGCAGAAGCAGGCCTGCACAACCCCAACTTGATAGTTCACACAGTTGGCGCCATAATGAGTATTCCGAGAATTGAAAAAACTCACGGAGACTACGTTATGTATCACGAGGTGTTTACTCCGAGCGTTTGGAATATCTTAGAAAAACTCGACGGCGAAAAAATGGACGTTCTTGAAAAAATGGGTTTTGAAAGGCTGCCTTATGCCGAAGCTTGCAAAATGCGCAACAGCCCTGACGATAAACGCAGCGCTAAAGAAGTTTTCATGTGGTATGCCGCTATGCCTTCGGCCGTTGCAGGGCCTACTGTGGTTGATTCAAGGTACATCACCGAGGATGTTCCTCAAGGCCTTGTTATGCTTGAATCTCTCGGAAAATATCTTGGAGTTAAAACTCCGATGACATCTTCGCTGATTGAAATAGCAAGCGCAGCGCTCAAGCGCGACCTAAGAGAAAAAGGCCGCACAGTTGAAAGCCTTGGAGAAGAAAATTTAAAATTAATTTTAAACGATTTCAAGCATTAAATTACATAAGATAAAAAAGATCGACTGATTTTAAATCGGCCGATTTTTTTCATTTTATAAATATTTCATCCAGTTGCAGTTTTCAAGGTTTAGGCTTCTTTCCTCAGCGCCGCCAAGGTCCGTCACAACACCGCCGGGGCTAAGAGCCAGGGTTCTCTTTCCAAAATTAAAAGCATCTTCAATGTTATGAGTTATCATCAAAGTCGTCATTTCTTCATCTTTAGTGATTTTTTTAGTAAGCTCGCAAATTTTCTCGCGGGATTTTGCGTCAAGAGCTGCAGTGTGTTCGTCTAAAAGCAAAAGTTTTGGGTGAGCAAAAGTGGCCATAAGCAGAGTAACGGCTTGCCTTTGCCCTCCTGAAAATTGGCCAATTTTCGCTTTCATTCTGTTTTCAAGGCCAAGGCCCAAAGTTTCAAGTTTTGCTCTGAAAAAATCCGTGTTTTTCTTGCTGACGGCAAAATTTAAGTTTCTGCGGGAACACCTCAAAGCCGCAAGAGAAAGATTCTCTTCAAGCGTTAAATTCGGCGCCGTGCCTTTCAAAGGGTCCTGAAAAACTCTTCCTATGAATTTGGCGCGCTTGTGCTCCGGCAAATTAGTCACGTCCTCGCCATTAATGTAAATCTTGCCGGAATCAGGAAAGTCCGAACCTGCAATTAAATTCATAAGGCTTGATTTTCCAACGCCATTGCCGCCAATCACAGTGACGAACTCCCCGGGTTTAACCTCAAAACTAAGATTTTTAAAAATCTCTCTTTCATCAGTTTGGCGGGTGTTAAAAGTCTTTTTTAAATTTTTTATTTTTAGCATTTTTAATTCCCCCTAAAAAACGTTTTTTCAAAACCGGAAACGAAAGCAAAACAGCCGAAGTTAAAGCCGTGAAAAGCTTCAGATCGCTCGGGTTCATGCCAAGATTTAAAACCATCAAAATAATAAAACGGTAGCAAACCGATCCCAAAACCGTGAAAATAAGCTTCATTAAAACCGAAGATTTTTTGTAAAAAGCCTCTCCTATTACTATCGAAGCAAAAGCAATAACTATCGTTCCCGTACCCATGTTAACGTCGGCATAACCCTGATTCTGCGCAACTAAAGCTCCAGAAATCGCACAAAGCGAAGCACTAAGCATCAGAGCCAAAATCTTTTTGAAATTCGTGTTGCCGCCCAAAGCTCGCATCATTTGTTCATTGTCGCCTGTTGCTCGGATTGCAAGGCCGATTCTCGTTTTGAAAAATAAATCCAAAATAAAAATTATGAATACGCAGAAAATCAAAACCATTCCAAAAGCAGAGTACATCGAGTTGCTGAAAAACTTAAACACTGTGCTTTTTCCAAGGAGTGAAACGTTCGCTTTGCCCATTATTCTTAAATTTATTGAATAAAGAGAAATCATGGTGAGAATTCCTGAAAGAATATCTTGAATTTTCAGCCTTGTGTTTAAAATCCCAGTTATAAGCCCAGCTAAAGAGCCCACCAATGCTGCGATTAAAACGCTTGAAAATGCATCAACCCCGCTTGCCATCAAAACGCCGCAAATGCTTCCTCCAAGCGCAAAAGCCCCTTCGGCGGTCATGTCCGCGAAATTTAAAATTCTAAATGTTATGTAAACTCCCAGCGATAAAATTGCATAAATTAACCCCTGGCAGCAAGTTGATATGAAAACGTTCATTACTATGATTCCCCTTTCAATTCGTCCGGAATATGAATTTTTAAACTATCTAAAATTTCATGATTTAAATTAAGTTTTGCATCTTTTATATACTGCACAGGCATTTCTTCAATCTTTTCAACACCGCTTAAAATCCTGCCTGCCTGCGAAGCAGCGATTCTGCCTATTTCGCCGTAATTAATGCCGTAAGTTGCCGCTGCGCCTTGCGATATCATTGAATCTTCCGCTGAAACAACAAACTTGCCCCTGCTTAAAAATATTTGCGAAATTTGAGGCATTGCCGAAAACGTGATTTTATCAATCGGAACATAAAGAGCGTCCACTTCATCGGCGAGTTTTTCGGCCACTTGGCTTATCTCGTAAGTCTGCGAAATTGAATAAGACCTAGCTTCAAGCCCCATATTTTTTATGATTTCTTCGGCCACTTTGGCTTGATATTGCGGGCTTAAATCCGTGCAGGAATACAAAATTCCAATTTTTCTTGCACCCGGATTAAGTTTAGTAACCAAACTGATTATTTTATCAATCGGGGCTAAATCCGAAACGCCCGTAACGTTCATGCCGGGTTTTTCTTTCGAGCAAACAAGCCCTGCACCTTCGAAATCAGTTATAGCCGTTGCTAAAATCGGGATCTCTTTGCTTGCATTGGCAGCAGCTTGAGCGCAAGGCGTTGAAATTGCAAGAATTAAATTCTTTCTTTCGTCGGCAAATTTCTGAGCAATCGAGCTGCAATTCGAAAGGTCTCCGCCTGCAATTTGAACGTCAAACTCAGCATTTTCGCCATCTTTATAACCCATTTTTTCAAGTTCGCTAATAAATTCTTTTCTCAAATTATCAAGAGATTCATGCTCAACAATTTGAATAATGCCAATTCTGGTTTTGCCGTCATCATGGCAGCTTGAAAGAAAAAACATTGATAATAACGGCGCTAAACAAATCATTTTTAGTAACTTTTTCATCTAAATTCCCCCTAATAAAAAAATGAAAGACCAAAACTTTTACTGTTTTGGCCTTAAAATAATAAAAGCCGTCACAGATATGATTAGATATCTGTGGCGACAACGAGAAATCTATGCTACAAATATCTAATATTTGTAACAAGCACGCCAGCTATTTAATTTTTTGTTTAAGCACAAATTTTTCATAGCTTTTTCTCCTGTAATTTTACTATCGTCATTATACACTATTTTTCTTTAGAATAAAATACCTTTATATCATTTTCGGTAATTCTGCTCAATTTTGCACGGTGGTCAGCAACTATTTTCGTCAGCCTGTCGATTAGTAATTTTTTCGTGTCTCCGCAAGTTAGCTCGCCAGAATTAAATCTTCTGTAAATATCATGCAAAACCTCGTCATCAGTTTCAAAAAAATTAAGGTACTGGCATGGAACATCAACAGTCACGTCTCCACCTAATTTTTGGTGGCTTTCCCGAGTTCCATCGCCACGAGAACCCGAAAATGCATACTTATTAACTTTCTTTGCGATTTGAGTAGCTGAATCAGTTAAAAATATCGTTGAATCAGCCAAAACGCTGGAACTCATTTTGCCTGTGTTTCTGTCTTTGTCAGAGCCTAACTTATTATATGTTAAAGGAGGGATAAACTTTCCTATAATCGCGCAAGGGCTGAAAGTTCTGCCCAAAGCTACTGAAGCGGATTTTCTTCTAATTCTTTTGTTAAGCGTGCTCGAAAGCTGCGAGGAAAGCCTGAAATAAGGGTCTTGGTCAATAGCATAAGCAACTAAACAAAGGGCAGGCTTTGTGAAAAGGTGCGGGTAAGCCTGGTAAAAAGCAGCCGCGCATTGGTAAACCGGCCAATCTATCATTCCAGGGTTGGCTTGATCATCAAACCCGAAAATTTTTTGAAGAGTGTGGAACGAAACGCATTTTCTCATTTCGGTAACGAGATTTTCGTATTCTTTGCAAGAAGTTCTGTAATCATGGTTCGAAAATATAAAAGTTTTTTGAGGGTCAAAACCCACTGCGATTATGTCTTTCGCATTTTTCTTGCCAAGATCATAAACGGTTTTGAAAGGCATATCCTTGAAGTAAAATTTCTCATCATCCGACATTTGAATCACAACATTGCAGTCAAAAGCATCTTGCAAATATTTCGTAAACATAAACGGAATCAAATGCCCAACATGCATGGCGTCTGAGCTTGGGCCGCGACCTGTGTAAATAAATATCGGGCAAGTAGCATTTGGGTCGGTTTCTTTTTCGTTTAAATAAGATTCATAAGCGTCCAAAACTTCGCCAAACCTTCGGTGCGAAAAGAAAATCCCGCGTTTAACCCAAGGGTGAAGCTCAATGTTCTTTCCTGACCGTTTCATGAGGCTTTCCCACCGGTTAATCAAAGCCGGCGTTAAAGGCTCAACGCCAAACTGGCCTAGAACGTCATCGTAATCAACATTTCCTTCAACTTTCCACGGAGTTATTTTATAAGAAGACTTTTCTTCATCAATTCCTATTTTTCTTTTCTCTGAGTTAGGGTCCATTGCAAATGCTTCTGAAGTAAAAATTAAAGACGAAAGTAATGCTGCAAAAATTCTTTTCCTTTTCATTTTAAATTCTCTCCCTATTTTTTTAAGTCATTTGCCAAGTTTTGCATAGCCTCCTCGGTTTGATAAGGGAAAATAATTATGTGTGCTCTTTCGCCGCCGCTTTTATCTTTGAAGCAAGAAAGCTGATATTTCCTGCAAATTTCTTCGCTTGGAGCATTCACTACAAAGATGTTCGATTTTTCATTTTTAACATACTTAACATTGTTTTTTCGAAGCACATTTTCAAAGAAAATTATGTTCTTTCTGTAATCTTCAGGATCTGAATGTTTTAAAATATCAATCACTTGCTGCCTCGTTGAAAACGGCATAATATCGCGCGAGCCGCAGGTTGTGCTGTCAGTTTGGCCTATGTAATCAATGTGATTGCCAAAAAAGCTACCCGTGCTTAAAAGAACACTTTTCACCATCGGCAGGCCAATATACTTATGAAGGCTAACGGAAATAGAATCAATATGCAAATCTCCAACATTTGAAATAACCGGTGCATCAAGCTGATTATTCGGAATTCCTCCAAATAATGCAGCATCAACATGCACGAAATACGGTATATTTTTCGAAATTAAATAATCCGTTATTCTTTTAACATCATCACAACATCCGCATTTTGTCGTCCCCCAGGTAAGAATAATATTCGCCGGAGATTTGGTTTCTTCATAGTCTTTTTCTATTTCCTTTAGAAGGATATCACAGTCAATAGCGTCGTTTGTGTCGGAAATTTGGGGAATCACTTTTCTTTTATAAAATTCCGAATTTTTATAAACGCTGTAATGCGCAGCCTCGCAGAAATAAAGGGTTCCATCGGGGTGCTTTTTGAAAGCTGCATTTATTCCCCACTGGTTGCTTTCAGAGCCGCCAGAAGTTATGTATCCCCAGTAATTATCTTCAATGCCAAATTTTTGAGCAAACAATTTAAGAATATCCCGCTCAATTTTTTTAGAGTCCATTTGATAGTTTCCTTCTTCGTTAACATCCCCGCAATTGTTGGCAAGGTAAGCGTCCTTTTCAATAAATTTGAAAAAGTTAAAAAGCTCGGATTTTAAACACATATTCGCCGGGTAGCCAAAATGGCTAAGCCTTAATTTTGAATTTTTACCGTAAAAATCCATGCACTCGGAAATGCTATTTTTCACTTCCTTTATTTCTTCTTCGCTCAAGTTTTTTGAAGAAATGTAATCTTCAATTTTCGCTTTGAAATATTTTTCAAGACTAGCTTCTTCAGCACATTTCGCAGCACTTTGAACTTCACCGCACGAAGCACGGCTCAAAACCGCCGGACTAAAAGCAAACATAGAAGAGGCAACGCAGCAAAGAAACTTTTTGCATTTAAACATTGTAAGTCACTCCTAAATTAAAAATTTGAATTTAATTTCAAGAAAACTCATTTTAACTTCCTTAATATTAATTATTATTAATTTAGAATATTTTTATGACAGATTTATCAAACAAAATAATATAATATTTACTAAAAAAATTAACGCTATAAACACAAAATTTATAACGTTAAAATATAGGCTCTAATTATTTATTTTTCAGGAAATCACTGTATTTTTTAAAGCTTTGCTCATTTTTGTTTTCGCCGAATTCATAATATTTCTTTTCTTTTATGTTATCAGGCAAATATTGCTGCGAAACATAATGATTCTCGTAATCATGCGGGTAAAGATAGTGCTGGCCTTTGATTTTAGCATCTGCCCCATCGAAGTGTTTGTTTTGAAGGTGCCGTGGAATGCTGCCAGAAATGCCAAGTTTCACGTCCGAAATGGCTTTGTTAATCGCATTGTAAGCAGAATTTGATTTCGGCGACAAACAAACCAAAATAACCGCATCAGCAAGCGGAATTCTTGCTTCAGGCAAACCAACTTGAAAAGCAATGTCAACGCAAGATTTAACGAAATTAACCGCTTGAGGGTAAGCAAGTCCAACATCTTCGCAAGCGCAAACCATAAGCCTCCTGCAAACCGAAGCTAAATCGCCTGATTCAAGAAGCCTCGCAAGATAATGAATCGCAGCGTCAGCATCCGAGCCTCTCATCGATTTTTGAAAAGCCGAAAGAAGATCATAGTGCTCATCGCCGGCCTTGTCGTATCTTACTGCATTTTTCCCCGCAACCTGAAGAACCGTTTCTTTATTGATAATTTTAAAATCGGAAGCATTCGCCGAAATTTCCAAAATGTTAATCGCTTTTCGAACATCCCCGCCGCAAGAAAAAGAAATTTGCTCAAGAGCGTCTTGTTCAATTTCAAGACTTTCGTTTTCTTTTTTAAGAATCAAAATCGCGCGGTTTAGGGCCTTTTTTATTGCATCTTTCGAAACGGGTTTAAACTCGAAAACAGTCATCCGGCTCAAAAGAGCACTGTGAATGTAAAAATAAGGATTCTCGGTAGTCGAAGCGATCAAAGTGAGTTGGCCGTTTTCGATGAATTCAAGCAAAGTTTGCTGCTGTTTTTTATTAAAATACTGAATTTCATCGAGGTAAAGCACAATGCCGTTTATGGCAGGCAAGGTTCCCAGCTGGGAAATAATTTCTTTTATGTCGCTTGTTCCGGCGGTTGTGCAGTTTAATTTTTTAAACATTTTACCGGAATTTTTCGTTATTATTTCGGCCAAAGTTGTCTTCCCAACGCCCGGAGGGCCGTAAAAAACAAGATTAACAGGCGTTTTGGACTGCGCAATTTTTCTTAAAACTTTATTCTCGCCAAGAAGGTGTTCCTGGCCGACGATGTCGTCAATAGTTTCAGGCCTTATCAAATCGGCAAGTGGCTTGCTCATGATTGCCTCCTTTTTCTTTTTTATTTATAATGCCACTATTTTGAGTGTTTTTCAAGGCCAAAAGCATATGATTTTAAATTATTTTTAATTTTTTATTAAGTTATGTATTGACATTTTATAATTTTATGTTACAATTTTAGTATACAGTTTCCCACGGAGTGGTTTGGAGATAAGTTTGAAAAAATTTATTAAATTATTAAACCTCCATCTAGTAATGACTACATAAATCTCGTTCAAACTTAGTATCCTAACGGCTCTTTGAGAAAAAATATTTTATTTTAGAAAGGAAATAAAAAATGGACAGACTAAACAAAACTTTAGCAATATCGCTCGCAACCTTAACCCTCGCAGGTTCAGCACCACAAATTTTTGCAGCAAGAACTAGCCACGGAACATCAAAACAAACCGGCACATCCTCTTCTAAAAAAACAGATTACACAAAACCAGTAAAAGAAAATGAAACTCAAATCGAGCAAACCGAAAAAATAATAGATAAAATCACTAGAAAAATTCGAGAATATGAAAATTCACATAAAAGAGAAACTTTAGATGAAATATATAGATTAGTGTCAGGCAAGTTTTTTCGTGTGTCAGACGAGTTTATTCTTTATTTCGACGATCCATCTGAAAAAAAGGAAAAAATAGATTTCGTAATTAATTTTGTAAAAGAAAACTTAAAATCAGATATAGATAAACTGCATAAAATTTTAGAACCCATAAGAATAAGAAAAAACTCGACAAATTATGAGTTATTAACAGACGAAAAACATTATCTTATGAAAATGTATGAATTATTATGTGAATCAGATGATGTTGTAAGCTTTGCTACATACGAGCAGCTTTTCGCCTCCGGGGATTATGGATATTTAAAAAAAATTGTAGAACATTTAAAAGAAAAAGAATCAATTGAACAAAAAAAACTAAAACAAGAAAAACTAGAGCAAGAAAGATTAGAACAAGAAAGATTAGAAAAACAACGCAAACTAGAAGAAGCTATAACTGAAATCTGCGGATGTATTAAAGAATGTGAAAGATGGCACGGCAGTGACAATAGCTTAAATAAGGTGTGTAGAGCCATCTTAAAGAATATACATGAAAATAAAATTTCATTTAATGACAATTTAGAAATACAAACTTATCAAGAAAATGGCTCAAACATTAATCCACAAAAAAGTGAAGTTGAAGAGTTTCTACGTAACATGCTAAAAAACGATATATATTTAATTAACCGCCAAAAAGCAGATAAAGTAACTCCTGATGAAGTAAAGCGTATACCAGATGGTACTAAAAAGTCATTCATAAGAATTAAAAATTTATGCAGTGCAAACCCAGTTCTTAGAAATTATATAATGAAAAATCTTAATGATGAAATAAATATAGAAAAAGTCAAAAAAATTGTAAATTTCATAAATTTAATATACCAAAGATAAAATTTCATTAAATTTAACATACAATTTGCAAATAACGCATCAATGTTTAAGTTGATGCGTTTGAGGTTTAAAATACATAAAAAAATTTACTAAAGAGGAATTTTAAAATGAACAAATTGAAAAAATCTTTAGCAATTTCCCTTGCTACCTTAACTTTATCGGGTTCAGCACCACAGATTTTTGCAGCAAGAACTAGCCACGGAAAACCCAAACCAACAAGTGGATCTTTTTCTAAAAAAACCGATTATACAAAAGCAATAAAAGAACTAAGGTCTGAACTGGAAGAAACCTGCGCAAAAATAGAAAATTTAATAGCGGAATCAGAAAAACGCAGAAAAGAAGAAGAGCACAGGTTAGAAATATTAAAAAATAAAAAACTAGAAACAACACAGGAATTAGAAAAATTAGAACGAGCAGAAAAAGAAAGAGCCGAAGCAGAAGCAAAGGCACAAGCAGAGGCAGAAGCCAAGAAAAAAGAAGAAATTATAACCACAATTTTGAGCAAAGTCAGGGCTTATGCAAACGGGGGCGTTTATCAATTAAATTATCTATACAAACTAATAAAAGATAATTATGAAATTATCACATCATTTGAAGAAAAAAACAGCGAAAAAATAAAACCAATAGTAGATTTTTGGAATACGAGAACCGCCCTAGACTATGACATAATTCAAAAATTTTTAGCCCCGATTTATAAAATATCAAAGGGAAAAAATCTTAAACATAATGAAATCATGGATTTGATAGCACAGCAAGTAAAGAGTAATTCATATATAGCAGACTATTTTTACAGATTTTCAATGGTATCAGATTCCGACAAATTAGATTATTTTCAAGAAGTTAACAACTACATCAAAAGCCACAAAAAAATTAGTATATTGAAGGAAATAAAATGAATAAATTAGGTAAAATTTTAGCAATGTCTCTTACCACTTTAACTTTGGCAAATTCTTCCACACCAATTTTTGCAGGCAGAGTTATGAAAAAAGAAACACTAGCGCAAAATTCCAGGAAAATGTCTATCGAAAAACCAGAAAAAGCCGAAAAACCTGCAAATTTTAGAATGCCAAAATTACAAAGAACCAACACCCAAATGATAGAATTTGCTAAAGCTTACCCGAAATTAAAATGGGAAAAAGAGCACAAAGATGAAAGCGTGGAAACCATTAGAGAATTAAGCACCGCAAGGCTCTACGCCATAGAAGTAACAGAACGAGTTTTAAACGCTGCCTATGCTGTGTCAGAACTCGGGTTAACAGATGAGAATTCACTCATTAAAACCGCAAAACAAATTATTTCAAAATACGAAAATGATCAAGAAAAACTAGATAAACTCAGAGAAATTTCAGAAGAAGCGGCAGGATTTATGGACAGCACTGGAATGCGCGCAAAAGAATGCCATGATATCATAGACGCAAATTTCATGTTTCTTCAAGATATTGTAAACATACGAGATTTAAATGACGATGCAATAACACTAGCAGAAGAAATGATAAATTTCAAAAAGAATTATGAATATTCACACCCTAACATGAAATGGTGCCTAAAAGAAAGAAAATCTGACGTTGACTAAACAAAATTTTAGTAATATTATTCATAAACTTAATTCTTCCAGATTCAGAATAGCAAATTTTTGCAACCAAAATTAATTTTATCGTAATAGATCATCTATTCACTTCATCCTTTAAAAAATCTGTTTTATAGCGCATCAATACTTAGTTGGTGCGTTATTTTTCATTCATGTTTTAAGCTAAACTTAAAATATAATTAAAATTCATTTGTAGTATTGATTTAAATTCGACATTGATTTATAATATTAACTAAGCAACCGGCAAATAAAAATTATTTAAGGGAGATTATAAATGAATGAGGAAGTATTAAACGACATAAGATTGATATTGAAAGATAAAAGCCTTTTAGGAGAATTTTTAAAGATAGATGACATCGGTGAAATGTATGACTTTTGCAAAAACATGGATATAGAAAATAAGAGTTTAAAGTATTCTAAAGAAGAATTTTCGAAAGAGGTTGAAAATTTAATTAATAGCATACCTGAAAACATTTATGAAAACAATGAATGGTAAATAGAAATTAAAATTTATTTTTTTTTATTATCGTGTGATTATTTTGCACTATTATGTGTTTTTTATTCAAAATACTAAAACCAGCAAAGAATGCGTTTTAGATGAAAATAATACCCATAAACTTGCTTTCTCAAACTGATTTGACGTATTTAACAGCCCGGTTGCTGGATTTCAGTAATTTCTCAAATATTAATTTTGCAATATAGAATTATCAGTATTTTGATAAAAAAGCAATAAACATGATTAAAAATAATTAATATTTGAAAAAATGGACATAAAAAACTTGTCAGTAGTTTATTAGCATTTGCACAGTGAACAAATGTTGAAATAGAACCATCGAAAAAATCGGGCAAACAAAATTAGCTGGCTTAACTATTGACTAAAATTATTGAATACTGGGCAGAAAAATACGGCAAAAAATACTCACCCTGCTTACCAAAAAGCATACGAACAAATGAAAAATGCAAAACCTTAAAAACTCTTAAAGAAAATATCCTAAAAAGCATAGAAAGGCTTTTACAAATATAAAAAAATCATTTTTGTAGCAAATTTTATTAATAAAAAACTAAAACCTTGAACGACATTTTAGAAATGAACTTAAAAAGAATCTAGAAAATCTATAGTAGCAATGGCTAAAGAAATAAATCAAACTACTTCGCAGTGTCGTTTAATAAATTCTTCTCCCGCAAAAGCTCCTAAATGATCAGCAAAAATGACTGTAATAAATTTTGTTTTTGCAATTCAGGAGTTTTTAATAGTTTATAATAAAAATAATTTGTCCCCGATTTCTCGGGGATTTTTGTTTTGCTATTTGGCCTCAATAATTTTAACTTTGCTTGCAGCTACATCTGACTGGCTAGAAACGATATCTCTTATTATAATTGCGGAATTTTCGCTCACGCTTCCCGGATTCACAACAACGTTGCACTCGTCATTTTCTATGAACACCAAACATTCCGAAAAACCTTTTGATTTAATCAAATTTTCAATGTTCGATTCTTCGGTTGCAGTTTTCGTAATGGAATCAATGCTTTTATTAATTTTTTCCTTCGTTTCGGAATTAACATTTTGCATTGAAAGAAGATTTTTGAGCTTTTCCTCTGAATATTCATGAGCTTTCTGGCGGCTTATTTGAGCTTCAGCAAAATATTTTTTTGTTTTATCAGAAACAGATTTTTGCGAAGATGAATCTTTATCTGAAAAATCGCTGTTGTTTACATATCTTGCCTCGCCAAGTTCTTCGGTGGATTGAAGCATATTGCTAACTTCAAAATCTTTGTTTCCCGTGAATTGCCAGTTAAGATAAACCGCTGTTCCAAGCGCAGCTATTAATGATGCTAAAATAATTTGACGTTTACGAAATTTCATTTTTTACTCCTCCAAATTTTTTCTTTACAATAAATTAAATATGTGAAAAATTCATCCTGATTTAGTCACGCAAACCCGCGCAGAGCTTATGTTGAGAGCCGTGGTAGTTGCTTCGACTATTCTTTTTTTAACCACCGCATCATCTCCTCCCGGGCAAATCACAACCACTCCTTTCACCTTTGGTTCTATCTCAGTGACTGCCAAAGCATGCTCCGTTCCTGAAGAATCTTTAACGGTTATGAACTTTTTTTCGCAGTCGTTAGTTTCTTTTTTGCGCATTATTTCGCCGCTTGATTTATCCTCGCTGGCTTCATTGTTTTTCCGCTCTTCGGTTGCATAAACCGTTTCGGCGCCGCTCTCAAGAGTTATTAAAACTCGGCAATTTCCCGCACCTTTAATCCCCGAAACAATGCTTTCAAGGCTTTTTTCTAGCTCCCCTCTTTTTTGCTCGGAAGCAATTTTTTTGCTTGGTTTTGCGTCGCAGCTTTTCACTTCGGGCTTAAAAAAACTTGAAATAAAAATAAGCGAAATGCCCGAAAAGCCAAGAAGTAAAGCATATTTTGAGAAATCTTTTCCGTTTAAATTCTTCTTCAAAAATTCTTTAACGCTAACATTTTTAAAGTCCACAAACCCTTCCTCCTTTTTAAACTTCAATCACATCTGCTTCAATGTTAAGCCTATTTTTGATTTCTTTTTGAATCTGAGGCTTAAAATTTTCAAACTCTTTTTCGATATATATTTTGCACCTAATCATTACTATGCAGCCTTCAGGGTTCTTATCCATAAAAATTTCAATTTTTTTCGAAGTTACTCCAATTTCTTTCAAAAGCGACTGCACAACAACTTTTATGTTCCCGGAAACAAGGTCCGAAGCTTGATTTTCAACATTATCTGCAAATTTCGTCGAAAGCTTTGGCTTTGCATTTGAAATCAGATTGCTAATCTCAAATTTGAAGTTTCTAAAAGCCGAAACCAGCGGGAAAACCGCAAGGCAAACGGCAAAAAGACTGATGACCATATGCATACTCTTGCTCACCTTGCCCGGAGGAACAAAAATTTCAAAAAGAGTGCAAATAACCGCCGTTATAGAAAGCATCGCGGCCCAATTTCTAATATTTTCCATTATTTTCCTCCTATAACGAGCATTACAACGCACGAAACGACAAGAATAACAAACGAAAAAACTAAGATTGCCATCACCGTCGACATAACGCTTACAACGGATTTGATAAGCGAAGAAATGTTTTTAAGTTCCAAAATATCACCGATGCATTTCGAAAAATTAAGGAATATAATCCAAAGGCCGCACTGAGCAAACGCCGGCAAAAATACAACCGCTCCTGCGAAAACTCCAAAAGCACCAACGCCAGACTTCAACAGCCGAATAGAACCTTGAACAGTCGAGTAAGCATCGCTGACCATTCCTCCAACTATCGGGACGCACTGGCCCAAAACGCATTTCGCTAAGCTTGATTTCAAACTATCGCCCGAATTTGCAACCAAATTTTGCAAAGTGAGAATGCTTGTAAAAACTACCGAGAAAAATTCCAAAACATTTTTAAGCGTTTTCATGACCATCTTGCAAATTTCCCCGAGTTTTAAATGCGGAGAAATCGAGCAAACCACGCAAAGCCCCAGAAGAACATTCAAAAGCGGCATTAAAAAATCTTCCGAAAGCCGCGAAATAATCTGCCCGGCAAAAATTATGAAAGTGTGGTAAGAAGCCGCGCAAATGCTTTGCCCGGAAGCAATCATGATAGTAGACATCACAGGAACATAGCAAAAAATGAAATTGCAAGCCGATTTAATAACCAAAGAAACTAGCGAAATCGTTTTAACAGCGGGGCTTATAATGCAAATTGAAATGCAAAGAGAGCTCACCAAATTAAGCACCCTGGACATTTCCTTGTTTCTAAGCGGAGGGTAAATGCTCTGCACAAGCACGAAAAGGAGCATAATAGCCGTGATGGACAAAAACGAGCCGAACGGAAAAGACATTTTTTCTTTCACGGTTTGCACTATTGAAATCAAGATTTTGCTCAAATCAAAATTAAGCATTCCAGCAGGATTTTCAGCATCTATTCCCATTTTTTCAAGCATTTCTTTTGACTCTTTAGGCACTGCTTTTTCAATTTCCGCTACCCCGCTTAACTTGAACTGCTCGGTGTAAATCTCTTCAAAATTTTCGGCAAAAGCCAACGGAGCAAAAAGAAAAACTAAAGAAAAAACCAAGACAATTATTCTAAGTTTTTTCATAGCGGGCCCGCTCCCATGAATTTGAGCGCAAGGCCAGTTATTTCGTCAAAAAGCGGAAGCGCAACGCTCACAATCGCGAATTTACCAACGGTTTCAACCTTCGAAGCCAAAGAAATTTCGCCTGCATCTTTGCAGGAATCCGACGCAAATTGCGTTACAAAACATATTCCCAACGATTTAAAAAGCACCGAAGAATACTTCCCCGGGATTTTTGCAAGGTTCATGAAATTTTTAATTTCGTTAAAAACAGGCACAAAATTTGAAATAAGATAAGCAATAACTGCAAAACCAACGAAAATATTAACTGCAAGGGAATATTCTTTGGCGTATTTTTTCAAAATAACTGAAAAAGAAGCCACCACAGAAATAACAATAATTATGCTTACCGCTTTCATTTTTTTCACCTAATTCCTAAATTTTAAAGATCAAAAACCGATTTTATGGTCCTAAACAAAACGTCTATTTGCTGAACTATCATCATTAAAACCACTATCAACCCCGCTAAAGTAGTCATCATTGCTTGCTCTTCCCTGCCGGAGCGAATTAAAACTTGGTTTAAAACCGCAACGATTATTCCCACAGCGGCTATTTTGAAAATAAGGTCTATGTTCATGTGTAACGTCCTTCCCGTGGTAAATTTAAATCAAAACAATTGAAATAATAAGGCTAATGCAAAAGCCGAGAACTATAGGCAAATTCTTGTTTTTTGCTTTATTTTTAAGCGCAGTTTCCAAAAAAGGTTTCATAAGAGAAATGTTATAGTCGCAGTAACTTTCTTGAGACGAAATATCAGAATTACCCAATTTTAGAGCAAAGCTTTTAACCAAATTTTCCTCTTCACTGCTCAAAAAACAGTTCTTGCAAAAGCTCGAAAAAGCCTTCTTCCAGGCGATTTCAAAGCTGCAGGTTTTAGAAAATTCCAAGCACTTTTCAACAACCGGCGAAAGAAATTTGCCGCTGCCATAGCCTTTAAGAATTTGAAAAAGCGTTTTTTGGGTGTATTTAATCTCAGTTTTAATCTCCAAAATAAGCGAAATATATGCCTCCAGGAATTTTATGTGCTCAAGGCTGCGCCGCCAAAAGGCCGTTCCAACCATTCCCCCGGCAAAAACAAGAAAAATTATTCCTAAAATCTTCACTTCGAACCACCTCGCTGACATCCAAAATTTTTTCTGCATTTCCAGTTAAAACACTGCTCAAAATAACGATTTTTTCAAAAGCGCCAGAGTAAAGAAGCCAGAGAATTTGCGGCTTTTTAATGATTTCTTTTTCGCTTGAAGCATGAATGCTCGCAATGATTTTAACGCCGGAATTCAAAACTTCGTTTATTGCTTTTGCTTCTTTAAAAGTGCCAATTTCATCGCAAATTACCACATTCGGTGAAAGGCACCTAACCGCCCTTAAAATTCCTTCGGGTTTAGGAAACCCGCTAAGAACGTCGCTGCTTCCAACGTCCATTCCCGTTTTGCCTTCGTTGCAAGCTGCGATTTCAAAGCGCTCATCAACAATTGTTACTTTATTTTCGCTTGAAAAAAGCCTAGCTAAATCTCGAAGAATCGTGGTTTTTCCGCTAAGAGGCGGGCCAACAATCAAAGCGCCTTTGCTGCTTTTTTTAATAATTTCATAAATATTTTTCGAGCAATTTTTAAACTCCCTAGCAATTCGCAAATTAAGCGAAGAAATCTCTTTAATCGCAGTTATTTCGCCGTTTTCCAGGACTGCGCTTGACGCGATTCCAACTCTGTGGCCACCCGGGAACGTCACAAAGCCGTTTTTAAGCTGCTCTTGGAAACTGTAAACCGAATAACCACAGAGCTTTTTAAATATTTCGCTGATATCTTGCGCCGAAACTTCAGGGCTAAGCGAGAGAAAAGATTTCCCGTGAAAAACTCTAATTTTTTTATTTACTCTGATTTCGAAAGCTGCAGATTTTATTTCACTAGGAATTGCAAAAAGAAAACTTTTCAATCTTTCGGGAAAGATATTTATAAGGTCATCAAAAATTTTCACATCTTTTTTGTTGGGCATACTTGTCCTCACTCCTCTTGTAATATAGCTATGGCAAGCAGCAAAAAATTAGAACAAAAATAATTAAATTTTTGCTCCACGCTATTGACTTATATAGATAATATATATATAATCATTTCAACAAGTTCTATTTTTGTGCAAAGCTTTGACTTTTTAATAAAATCGATTTTTGGAGATGGTTTTTTGAAGAAGTACTTTAAAACTACGATGTGTATTATAAGCGCAGGTTTAATGATGCTTTCAGGCTGCAAAAGCGGCTCGGAAAATGAAAACGCCGGAAAAGAAGCCAAAACGAAAGACTACGATATTTTTATTTATAACGGCGACACAAGCATAGGAAAATCCTTCAGAGAAATGTGCGATGAATACACGAAAAGAACGGGCGTGATAATAAGGACTGTTACGCCAACGCAAGATGACAACACAGTTGAAAATTTGGATTCCTACATCAATTCGGAATACCCGCCAGACATTTTCACCGTTTCAAGCATTAGCGAGCTCGAAAAATGGCAGCAAGTTGAAAGCATCTGGGACTTTAACAACGCAACCGAAGAAAGTTTTAAAAACGTTGTTAATAAAATTCCCGCAGGATTAAGGCTAAGCTCGAACACTTCGAATAATTTCGGCGTTCCCACAACTGTTCAAGGCCACGGATTCATAGTTGACCCTAAAATGATCGCTTCGCTTTTTGGAGGAGACAAATACTTAAAAGTTTTAAACGACCTTCAAAATTGCTCTTATGAAGAATTTAGCTCTTTTGTGGATGCACTTAGCTCGTATATAAGCTCAGGCTCAGCTTCGGACGTAACTTTAAACAATAAAACTTATTCATTTTCAGCCACTCGCGGCGAACTAAGCGAAAAACTCAAAGGCGTTTTCTCGATTCCTGCACCGGACGCTAAAGTTTCAGGATCTTACCTGATGAACCCGATTCTTGCTTCTATTTTCTCTTCGCCGGCAGAAGCAGCAATTGCGGACGAAAACCAAATTTCTTTGCTTGAAAACCCTCTTAATAAATACACTGAAATGCTCGATATGCTGAGCACTTACACCGCAAGTTCAAGCGGAATTATGAGCCGAGGAACAGATTATATAAGCTCATCTAAAAATGGCATTACCCCATCAATTAAGAATTTTATAAATGGCAAGTCCGTTTTCTTGCTTGGAAGCACTTCGGATTACGATAACATAAGCGTTTTTGATGTTTCCGTTGCAAAAAGGTGCGTTTTTATTCCGATAAAAAGCCCTGTTACTGACTATGATATTTCAAGCTCAAACAAAACCGTTGATAAAAATTTAAGTAAATCATTAACTTTAAGCGTTCCGAGATATTACTGCATTAATGCAACATCATCAAATACAGAGAAAAAAGCCGCTCAGGACTTCCTTGTTTGGCTTAAAACCTCGGATTTAGCACAAAAATATGTAGTTTCTGAATTTGGCTATGTTCCATATGACATCGAAGACGGCAGCGTTCTTGACAATGCTCTTAACAGGTCAATGGCAACATATATAAAAGAAAATAGAATCTTGCCTGCAGCCTTCCAAGGTGCGCCGGAGGGTTGGTGCGATGATGTTGGCAAGAAAATAATTAGCAGTTTGCTAAGCAAAGTTTCATGGAACCTTGAAGATTACAGCAGCGTTGCAGACTACGGAATTGACAAATGGAAAAAATTGAAGGGGTGAGCTACGATGGAATACGATTTAAATGATTCTTCTTTAAAAAGCAGCAATCGATATTTATGGGATAAACTTTTAATTAAAAAAATCTTCAAAGCCCTGAAAGATTTCAAAGATGAAGGCAGCGAAAAAACTCGGGAAAGAAGATTCACCATACTTTTAATTGAGCTTAAAATGGCTTATGACGAATTTTTAGGCAGCATAAGAGATTTGCCAATGATAATGAGCTGCAGAGCAAGAGGAGACAACGACTCCAAATTTGGCGGTGAACAATGCGCGCGGTTCGCAAATTCATTTTGCAAGGCTTGCGACAAATATTTAAACTCTTTAAACAAAGAAAACTTTGAAGAAAGAAGCTTTGAAAATTTAATTTTAGAGCTAAGAGACAAAGCAAAACAAGACGAAAAAGCAGCCTGGGACTTCGAAAAAGAAACTAAAAAAGAATACTTAATCACCGGAAAAGATAATTCCTTGGAAATTTTGAAATCAAGCGGATATGAATTTTAAAAAAACATAGAAAAGTTAATTTAAAGGAGGAGAAAAAATGCCAGAAGAAAAGAGAAAAAGCTTATTTGGTAGAATGAGCATTAAATCAATTGAATCTTTAAGAAAAACCATGACTAAATTAACTAAAAATGTAAAATCAAATTTTAAAACCCACACTATAGAAATAGAAGGCAAAAAATTTAAAAATTATAAGCAGTTAGTGGAATATACAAAAGAAGAAATCAGCAAAACTGAAGAAAAATATGACAAAACTGTGAAAATAGTTATATCGGAAGTAAAGGCAAAAATTAAAAGATGCCAAGAAAAGCTGGGAGACAAAGCCGCTATTGCAGATTTTAACAGTAAATTTCTAGGTACTGCCGATGAAATCACACGAGTTTTTTACAGCCTTAGATTTTTGAAAGGCAAAGAAACACGCATAGAAGGAAAGGACAAAAACAAAAAACACAACGAAGAAGATTTCAAACTTTTGTGCGAAAGCCAAGATTTTTTAGATTTCATGAATTCAAAAGATATAAAACCAATGCCTAAAGAATTTGAATTTAGATCTGACGGCTCAAAAAGAGAAAACAGATCTTGCTCTCAGGTTACCTACGCGGCTGAATATCTTCCAATTATAATGACATCTTATGAACGCGACTTCAAAATATTGAGTTCAAATTTAACAAAGTTATTCCACAGAATGGATAAATACGTCGAAGATTACGAAACAAAGAAAAAATGGAGCAAAAAGCCCGATAAAACCGAAAGACCAAAAATGGAAATAGGAAAAGCCAGGGCAAACTACATCAGAAAAGAGCAAGAAGAAAAAATCAAAGCCGCACTGAAAAGCGGCAGCGAACAACAAACTACGCAACAAAACGAAAATAGATTTTCATCATCAAGAAAAAATGTTGTTGGAAGAAGAAAATCGACCATAAAATTTGATGCAAAGCCAAAATCATAAAAGAAATAAATTTTAATTTATGTATTGACATTCATTTCGATGAGTAATAAAATATACTTGCGGGCATGAGTCTGCAAGTTGCCGCTGTGGTGGAATAGGTAGACACAAGGGACTTAAAATCCCTCGGTAGCGATACCGTGCCGGTTCAAGTCCGGCCAGCGGTACCAAATTATAGCATTGAGTTCTTTAAAGTTGAACTTAGTGCTATTTTTTATTTCAAAAATAAAGTATACAACTCCCCTACTCCTTCTTTTTGAAAAAAATTATTATAAATAACTAATTTTTATTAATTCATCTTGACTTATATATGCATAAATCATTATAATAACTTCTAGGTAACAATTTTAAATATTTAAACCAAAGGAGTTGTTTAAAAATGAACAGGAAAATCACAAAAGTTTTGCCTTTATGCGTGGCAGCATTCTTAGCGTTGCCATTCGTTTCTCAGCATACTTATGCGGCTGAAAATATTTCTCAAAATGACACAACTTCCGGCACACAGTATGACGTAAGTGATGAGGCAGGAACTCAAGCTAATAAAAAACTAACTATTTCTGTTGATCAAACAGTTGAAAATGCCACAGGCGTAATAAAAGACTTCGACGACGAAAGCCAAAATGAAACAACACCCTGGAAAGATTTAAAACCAAGCATAAAAACTCTTGAAATCGGTGAAGGAATCACGGAAATTGGGAAAAATGCTTTCAACGGCTGCACTGCTCTTGAAAAAGCTGATTTACCATCAACCACTAAAAAAATAAAAGAAAATGCGTTTAAAAATTGCTCGAATCTAAAAGAAGTTAAATACATGGGCACCAAAAAACAATGGAACGACGTAACCGTGGAACCTGGAAACGACAAAATCAAACTTCAAGGCGAAGAAAATGGCGTGGTTGAGGCACTGCGAGTCGCCCCGGAAGATATCGTTATAACAACTAATCCAAAAGTCGTTGCAGGAATCAACCCTCTGAATAACGTTTTTGCAACTTCTGAAACTGGGAAAGATCTGTTTAACATTGACGAAGTTTGGACGGTTGGAATAGATTACATAAAAACCTCTTCAGCAAACTGGAACGAAAACATAAATAACAGCATATGCTACCAATTTTTTGATAAATTCAAAAAAGGCCAAAAATATAGATACGGAATTCGTTTAAAAATGAACACTGCTTCAGCAGCTAAAGGATATAAATTCGCATTTAGCGGCGCAGGCAATGGCGAAATAAAAATTAAATTTAAAGCATCTGAAACTGGCACGGAACAAGAAAAAACTTTCATTCCAGGAACATACACCGGAGATGACAACCATTTATTTAATTATGATGACATTGCAAGATATTCAGTTACAGATGACGGATATACTGTTTTGCTTGAAAGCATAGCAGATTTCACTGCAGAGCAAAAAAATGCTGGAACAGGCAGCACAGCGAGCAGACCTACCGAAGATACCAAAGCGAAAGAAACTCCTAAAAATGAAAAAGAAACTAACGTAAATCCAGATCTTACAGAAGAAAAAACTCCCGCCAAACCTTCAGTTAAAAAGTGCAGCGTTTCAAACAGCGCCTTTTACAAAACAGGAGACTGCGCAACCGTTTTTACTTTAATTTCCTCCTTTTTCACAGGCACTTTGGCAGTTTTCGGCATTAAAAAGAAAGATTAATCCATAAAATAAAAAACACAAGGCACATCTTTTGCGGTGTGCTTTTATTTATTTCTGCATTATTGATTTTTCGGCGTTAAATAATATAATTAATTCATAAGTAAATTAGAAAACAAAGGTAAATATATGGAAAAAATAACAGGAGTAATCGAAAAAATAGTTTACAGCGACGAAGAAAAAGGCTTCAGCGTAATGAAAGTTTACTCTAAAGAATATAAATCTCAAGTAACTTTCGTTGGAAATATATATCAAGTAAACGTTGGAACTGAAATTTCTGCTGAAGGGAAATGGACGGAAAGCAAAAAATTCGGCAGCCAATTTAGTGTTCAAACCTGGGAAGAAATTTTGCCGGCAGACATAAAAGGAATTGAAAGGTATCTTTCAAGCGGGCTCATAAAAGGCATTGGGCCAAAAATTGCGAAAAAAATAATTGAAACTTTTGGAACAGAAAGCTTAAACATAATCGAAAACCAACCCGAAAGACTAATGGAAATTCCAAAGCTGGGAGTCAAAAAAGCCGAAACTATTGCTAAAAGCTGGCGTGAACAAAGGGACATAAAAAGCCTGATGATGTTTTTAAGCAATATTGGTGTTTCAACTTCGCTTAGCCACAAAATTTTCAAAGTTTATAAAAACGATTCAATTGCAAAAATCAGGCAGAACCCTTACGGATTGATTGACGACATTTACGGGATAGGCTTTAAAACTGCAGACACCATAGCAATTAAAATTGGCGCGGACAAAGAATCTTTTCAAAGATGCCGAGCCGGAATTTTTTATGTTCTTGAAAACATCGCATCAAATGAAGGCCATTGCTACCTGCCTAAAGATGAACTCATAGAAAAATCTTCTAAAATTTTGGAAATAGATGACGTTAAAATCGCTGCAACATACGACTATTTAATTTGCCACGAAGAATTAATAGCCGAAAATAAAACCAAAGTTTACCTCCCCTGCTTTTATCATGCTGAAGTTGGAATTGCAAACAAAATCAAAGAAATTTTAAGTTCTTCAATATTTGCAAAGTTCGCTTCAAAAAGGCTTGACGCAGAAATGGAAAAAGCCCAAGCTGAGAACAAAGTAAAATATGATGACTTTCAAAAAGAAGCAATCAAAAAAGCAATAAATTCAAATTTTTCGGTAATAACCGGTGGCGCAGGAGTGGGCAAAACCACTGTGACCAAAGCCATAATAGACATTTTCACGAACCTTGGAAGAAAAGTCGTTCTAGCGGCTCCAACAGGCAGGGCAGCAAAAAGAATGAGCGAAGTGACTGGCAAAGAAGCAAAAACAATTCACCGCTTGCTTGAATTCAACAATGACGGGAAATTCACGAAAAATTCCGAAAATAAAATTGATGCCGATGTTTTAATCGTCGATGAAGCTTCTATGATCGACGTAATTTTGATGAATAATCTTTTAAAAGCAACTTTAATAAACACCAAAGTTATCTTGATAGGCGATGTTAACCAGCTTCCTTCAGTTGGCGCAGGAAACGTTTTAAGAGATATCATAAATTCAGGCGCGGTGCCGGTTATAAGGCTAACGAAGATTTACAGGCAAGAAAACATGAGCAAAATTATAATTAATTCCCACAAAATAAATCAAGGCGAAATGCCGGACTTAAAAGTGCAGAAAAATTCTGATTTCTTTTTCATTGAAGAAAACGACGAAGAAAAATGCGCAAACTTGATTTTAGAGCTTTGCGAAAAACGCCTTCCGAAATATTACAAAGTAAACCCCGTGGCTGATATTCAAGTTTTAACGCCAATGAAAAAAGGCACCCTCGGGACTGATAATTTAAATAAAATTTTGCAAAAAAAGCTAAACAAAAGCAAAGTTTCGCTAAAATATGGAAGCTGCGAATATAAGCTCGGCGACAAAGTTATGCAAATAAAAAACAACTACGATAAAGATGTTTTCAACGGAGATATCGGGAAAATTTCATTCATTGACGAAATGTCAGAAATACTTGAAATTGATTTCGATTCAAAATTAGTGGAATATGATATTTCAGAGCTTGACGAAATAACCCTTGCCTATGCATGCACGATTCACAAATCTCAAGGCGCAGAATATCCAATAATAATTATTCCAATGACTAAATCTCACTACATAATGCTTAAACAAAATTTGCTTTACACAGGTATCACACGAGCGAAAAAAATTTGCATTCTCGTTGGCCAAAAAGACGCTATTTTCAGAGCTGTTAAAAATAATGATTCAAAAAAGCGCTACACTCTCCTTAAAGATAGGCTTGTTTAATAAAACATTTGAATATTATTGCGATTAGATATACAATATATTCACAACTTATTTTAAGGGAGTAAAACCATGAGAAAAAGTACTCACAAAAAAATTCTTGCAGCCGGCTGCATAGCCTCAATAATAAGTTTGGCAGGAATTGAATCCTTGCCGGTTAAGGCAACTGGCCCAAATGACCAAGAAGTTTCTTTAAGCAGCGTAGTGCAAAGCAAAAAAACACACTACGAAAGAGAAACATTCATTCCAAGCAACAAAGCAGACCGCCACGGAAAAATTTTTTGGTACAGATGCGTAATTGCAGACAATGGAAACAAAAAAATTTACTACAAATCAAAAAGGCCTATATCCAAAAACGTAAACGATTTGTTACGTGAATTAAAAAAGGACGAATATTTTTTTAATAAAGAAGTGAAAAGAAAAAAAGAAATTAAAGAAATAGAAGACATTCTCGAGTTTGAACAGAAAACATCAAGTCCAGAATTTTTTTCAGAAGATTCAAACGAAGAAACACAAGTTAAAACTCCTGAAGAATTCAAAAATCTTTCTAAAATTGAAAAAGTCGAAGTTTTGGAAAAACTAAGCAGCAAACCGCCTGGATTAAATATTTTTAAGCATGATTCAGAATTCAATACTTTATTATCCTCAAGGCTTCAAAATCAATTCAAAAATCTTTTTTCGCAAAGTAATGTAGACCTAAAAAAACCCGAAAATAAAAAACTGTATAACGAATATATGGAATATTTTTTTAATCTTCCTAAAGCGATAGAAAGATTCATGGAAGATCATGAAATTTGCGAAATATATCAAAAAATATATAATATTGTAAAATAACAATTAAATTTGAAGGCCGTATCATGCTAAATTCTTTAAAAAGGCCTAAAAATTCCAGCCATAACAAAATGGCTGGTTTTCCTTTTTTGTGCCCAAAAATATTTATGACCAAATTTATTTTATTGAATTTTTTAAGGTTTAAATTAATATAACTTCCGCTATTTCGTTTTTTCTATATCTTTAAGATTTTTACAACCTGCAAAAGAATCTTTACTAACTGATGCGGATTTTGACAAATTTATTATTCTAAGATTTTCGCAACCTTCAAAGGCTTTTGGCCCGATTTCTCTAACATTTTTTAAATCCACTTGTGAAATATTTTTGCAACCACTAAATGCACCTTTACCGATTGTTACAACCCTTGGCAACTCTATTCTTTGAAGATTTTCACAACCTTCAAAAGCTTTTCCCTTAATTACTATAACATTTTTTAAATTTATGCTTCTAATGGCTGCGCAACCCGAAAATGCCCCCGTGCCAATTGTTGTGACACTTTCACCAAAATTCACTATTGATAGGTTTGTGCAGTTTAAAAAAGTGTAATTACTGATTGCAGTAAGGCTTGATAAATCAACATCTTCCAATTGTTTGCAGCCACTAAATGCACGCTTTCCAATTGATTCAACACTAGATGTAGGCACACTTTGAATTGATTCGCATAAAGCAAATGCGCTATCGCCTATTTTTTTAACTTTCTGCATGATTATAGCTTCTAGCATTTTGCAGTTATAAAATGCAGATTCACCAATTGTTGTAACGTTTCCTAAACTTACGGATTTTAAATTCTGGGAATTAGCAAACATTTCTTTGCCAATGCTTTTAATTTCTTCATTTCTTATATAAAAACTTTTGATATTTTCTTTATAATATTTAACTTTTGACATATCCTCTTTCTTAATAACATAAAAAAATCCCTTTTCTTTATTAAAAACCCACGGTAAAACTTTAAGTTTTTTGTATTCATCTGCTTTATTTTTTAAAATATCAGGTATTGTTTTGTTAAAAAAATCAACCATGTATTTGTCATCTATCGCAGAACGTTTTATAAGATTATTATCGTCAGCTTTTTTATTTTCGAAATGAAAAGCTTTTATATATTCGTCAAGTTTATTAAAATCAAAAAAATCATCGAATTTTGAAAGATTTTTGCTCATTTTATGAAGTACACGACTTGTGCGGGAAGTTAACCTGCTTTTTTTCATTTGTTCTTTAAAGAAATATTCAAATGCAATTTTCCACTTTTTTGGTGTGCCCAAGCATTCTTTAAATTTTTTTTCGAATTTTTTGCATGCATTTTCAAGCTTTAAAACTTTGTTATTATAATTTTTTTGGTCTTCTTCATCCAAATTTTTTATTTCGTGAGATTTTTCTCTTACTACAACTTTTTTGAATGTTGGCATAATTTTTTCAACCCCCTTTATATTTTATGGGTAAATATACTATTAATAATAAATATTTTTATTAATTTCGTCAAGTATTCATATCAAATATTACTTTTTTGATATTATTAAACCTGAGACTTTTCGTCTCAGGCAGTTTTATTAGTTATTTTATTTTCATTGTAAGGCTTTCGCCATCAACGGAAACTTCCTTCGTTTTGCGCGGCTCAGCTATCTCTTTAATTTCGGAAAGAGTTTCTTGCGCAATGTTCTTTTCATAAGCTTTCAAAACTTCTTTTATTTTTTCGCTTTGAGTTTCGAAATCGATGGTTACTCTGTCGGAAACTTCGAAGCCCGCTTCTTTTCTAAGAACTTGGCAATGCCTCAAGATTTCTCTGTAAATTCCTTCAGCTTTAAGTTCCGGCGTAACTTTGACGTCAAGCGCAACCAAGAGCTCACCGTCAGCCGCTATTCCCTCTTTATCTTTAGAAACAACCGCAAAGCAATCCGAAGAAATTTCTCCATAACCAGGCAAATTAATCGAAGATTTTTCTTTAACTTCCAAAGCCAAAGCTTTTTTCGTTTCTTCGCTCAAAGAATCGCACAAATTTTTAACTTTGTTTAAATCTGCTTTAAGCGCTCTTCCGGCCACTTTGAAGTCAAGTGAAATAAAATTATCCTTAAGTGATTTAAAATCTTCAAGAACAACAATGTTTTTGACGTTCAGTTCTTCTTTTATGATCTTTTCATAAGCTAAAGCCTTTTCAAAGCACTTGCCGATGTAAAGCACCGCTAAAGGCTGCTTGACTTTGATGTTTTGCTCGTTTCTAAGCTTAAGAGCTGTGTTAACTATTTCCCTTACTTCTTCAGTTTCTTTTAAAACTTTTTCGTCAAACTCGCCCGCAGCTGGGAAATCCGAAAGATGAACAGATTCAGGAGCATTTTCGTATTTCCTGATCATGTTTTGCCAAATGTACTCCGCCATGAAAGGAACTATCGGAGCCATAACCTGGCAAATGCGCTTGATTGCATAATAAAGAGTGTTGTAAGCACTTTGCTTGTCGGAATCAATGCTGTTTTTCCAGAATCTTCTGCGGTTTATGCGAACGTACCAGTTCGAAACGTCATCAATGCAAGATTCAAATTCTTTAATAATTTCGCTTGTTGAATATTCTTCATAGGATTTTTTGGCCTTGCTGATAAAGCTGTCAACGCGATTTCTGAGCCAAATATCAACCAAATTTTCAGATTTTTCATCTTTAATTTCGGGTTTGTCAATTTCGGCATAAGTCATGAAGAATGAATAAATATTCCAAAATCCAAGGAGCTTTCTGCGGGCTTCTTCGCCGGCTGCATAGCCGAATCTAACGTCATTATTCGTTGGTGAAGCGGCAAAAAGATATCTAACTGCGTCTGCCCCGATTTTGTCTGCGGCTTCATCGAACTTTATCATGAATCCGGTTTTTGAAAACTTTGTTCCGTCTTCTGCGACTACTTTGCCGTAAGACTGGACTTTTTCATAAGGGGCTTTGCCTGTGAGAGTTACGCTCATGAATAAAAGCGAGTAAAACCAAAGCCTGATTTGCTCGTGCATTTCGGTGACCCATTGCGCAGGGAAGTTTTTCTTCCATTCTTCGCGGTCTTTGAAATATCCAAGCGTCGAAAACGGAACGATTCCTGCATCAAGCCAAACGTCGCCAATATCGGGCACTCTTGAAACTTCTTTTTGGCAGTGCGGGCATTTGATTTTAACTTTGTCAATCCAAGGCCTGTGAAGTTCAGGCAGATCCACGTTTTTATCCACGCTTAATTCCAAAAGCTCTTCTTTGGAACCAACAACCGTCAAGTGGCCGCATTCGCATGGGTAAAATGGAAGCGGCAAGCCGTAATATCTTTTCCTTGAAATGTTCCAATTGCCCATGTTCGTGAGCCAATCTTGCATTCTTTTACCGATGAACGCCGGCTGCCAATCAACCTCCGAAGCTGCCTTCAAAAGCTGGGGTTTAATTTCTTCTGTTTTTATATACCACTCTTTAACGAGCCTGAAAACTATTTCGGTTTTGCATCTCCAGCAAACAGGATAACTATGAGTGTAATCATGAACTTTAAAAAGCTTGCCTTGCTTTTCAAGGCTTTCAAAAACAAGGTCTCTTGCCTCTACGGTTGTTTTACCGCTTAAAAAGTCGTAATTTTCTTCGAAAGCGCCTATTTCATTTATAGGGCAAATTTCCGGGAGATTATATTTCTTGCCAAGCTCATAGTCTTCAGCGCCGCAACCCGGAGCAATGTGAACAACGCCGCAGCCTTCGTTTGCATCAACGTCTTCCCACGCAATAACTTTGTGAGTGAACTCTTTTTGAACCTTAAACCACGGGAAAAACGTTTCGTATTCAAGGCCTAAAAATTCGGAACCTTTAACTATTTTAAGAACTTGCTTCTCGCCTTCGATGTATTTAATTGCATTTTTCGCAAGAGCAAGCGGTTTTTCGAAATTTTCGCACTTAACAATAGCGTAATCAAGCTCAGGATTTACCGCTAAAGCAACATTTGCGGACAAAGTCCAAGGGGTTGTCGTCCAAACGAGCATGTCAAAATCTGCGTCTTTAATTTTTGCAATGCAAAACACAGCTTTGTGAGTAATATCTTTGTGAGAACCCGCCATTTCATGGTCAGAAAGTGATGTTCCGCATCTCGGGCACCAAGGCATTGGGCGAGAACCTCTTTCAATCCAGCCTTTTTCATGGCAAACTTTAAGAAAATGCCAAATTCCTGAAATATTTTCGTCTGTGTGAGTGAAATAAGAATTTTTCCAGTTCATCCATTGGCCAAGCCTTTTTGATTGCTCAATAATAGTGCTTGAAAAACGCTCAACGCGATCTTCACATTTCCTTGTGAATTTATCAAGACCGTAGTTTTCAATGTCTTTTTTGTTTTTAAAGCCAAGCTCTTTTTCAACTTCAACTTCAACCCAAAGGCCTTGGGCGTCAAACCCGTTTCTGTAAAGGCAAGAATGGCCATTCATTGCTTTGTAGCGAAGAAAAGTGTCCTTCCTGCTTCTTCCCCATGCGTGGTGAACACCCATCGGGTTGTTAGCAGTTATCGGGCCGTCTAAAAATCTAAATCTTTCGCCATTTTTATTTTTTTCCATTAACTTTTCAAAGCATTTATTTTCTTCCCAAAAATCGAGGATATCTTTTTCAATTTTTATAAAATCAGGCTTACCTTCTAATGCCATTAGTTTCAAACCTCCAAATTCGTTTATATATAACTTAATTATATAATAAATTAAAGCTTTTGTAAAATTCATTTTTAGCCCCAAAATTTTATTACTAAATGATAATTTTTAAGCATAAATTCGCCATCTTTTCTATGTTGACAAAATACAAAGCCAGACTTATAATCTAACTGAAATTTAGCACCATCTTAATTTAAAAAGGAGATAAACCATGAATTTCAAATCTAAAATTAAAAAATCAACAGCAGTAGTTTTGTCCCTTTCAATGGTTTTGGCTTCAAATTCAGCTGCCTTTGCTTCAGGAAATAATTCAGAAATGTCATTTTCTTCAAAGGCAAAAAAATTAATTAAGTATCCTCTTGCCATAGGTGGAGCCATGGCTTTAGGTGCAGGATGCTATCACCTCGGCAGTAAAATAATAGATAAAACAAACCCCGCAGAAAAAATTTTAAAAGAAAACATCAAGCAAGCAAAAAAAGAGCTTCCAGAGCTTGAAAAGGCATATTTGAGCAAAGAAATTAGCCCAGAAGAAAAAAATCAGCTTTTAGATGAAATATATTTCAGAAGGCAAATCGTTAGCGAAAATCCAAAAAGCATCTCGGAAATTTTGGCAGGTTTGCCAGTGCTCGGAGGAATAATTTTCTGCGCTAAAGGAACACTAAGTCTCATCGACGGGCTGGGAGATATTTCAAAAAGAATCGCGAATATTTCTTATCTGTCATACGCAGGCACTAACTTTAAGATGATGAAAAACTCCATTGCTTCTTACTTTGAAAAAACACCTTCAGAAGTAAGCAAGGATAAGATATTCGCCAACTTCGACAAAGCTTTTGCCGATATTAAAGGCCAGGAGGAAGCTATTCATCAGGTTAAAAATCACCTTTATGATATAGTCATTGCGAAAAATCAAGCTAAATGGAAAAACGAAAAATATTCTCACGGAGATGTTCTTTACTTCCACGGGCTTTCAGGCGTTGGTAAAACCTCAGTTTCAAACGCAATCGCAAATGTCCTTTATGAAAACCCGAAAATTTACACTGTAACTCCATCAGATGTAGACAAAGAAAGCGAAGAAAGCGTTGTATCTCAACTTTTCAGCTCGAAAGAACCTTTGAATTCAAATCCATATTTCCCGCAAGTAGCAAAACAGAATAATTTAACAAACTTCTTGAAGAATAACTCCAACGGCATCGTTAGAATAGAAGAATACGATAAGATATGCACCCCTGCTCTTGACGAAGTTTTAAGAACAGTGATGGAATCCGGAATTATTAACGTTAATGGCGAAAAAATTGATTGCTCTGGAATTCTCTTCATTCTGACTTCAAATGAAGACAAAGTTTCGATGGATGGTTTCGACAAAAACGACTCCACAAAACTTGACGAAGAAAGCATCGCAAAAGGATTCACAAGAGTTTGGCACGACAAATCATTCTTAAACCGTGTGAGAAAAGTTGAATTCAAAAACCTAAGCCATAAATCTTATGAAATCATAATTAAAAATCACTTTGATTTGCTCGCTCAGTTCTGGGCAGATGCGAAAAATGCAGGAATCGACCTAACAATAGACGAAAACACAATTAAAGACTTGGCAACAGAAGTTGAAAATTTAAATCAAGGCGCAAGATCAATCGACCTTAAGATTCTTCCGCTTTTGCAAGGCGAAATAGGAAACAAAATAAAAATGGCTCCAGACCTTGAATTTTACAGAAATAAAACTTTGAAAGTTTCATACGACATGCAAAGCAAAGAATTCACATTAACTCAGTGCTAAAATCCAGCCACCCCTTAAACCAGGGGTGGCTTTTTATTGTGATTTATAATTTTTAAAAAACAGTCTTTGAGTTTGTGTGGATATT